>Ga0302314_10003750_pt1 | contig 27956 bp, 25 predicted proteins | sample III_Palsa_N2_3_FD_200533 | JGI IMG/M metagenome (GOLD analysis project Ga0302314, IMG submission 200533) | Peat permafrost microbial communities from Stordalen Mire near Abisko, Sweden - III_Palsa_N2_3 | ecosystem: Environmental > Terrestrial > Soil > Palsa > Peat permafrost | place: Sweden...
CGGCGGTGATGGCGGCCGGGTTCGGCTGCCTCGCGCAGGCGCATGGCGTTCTGCTCTACTTCCTCGGCGCGGCCCTGTGCGGGGTCGGCTACCAGATGATGGCGCTGATCCCCGGCACGCATGTCCTGGCCGCGGTGTTCAAGCACCGCGCCCTGCCGTTCGGGGTTTATTTCACCGCCGGCGCCCTGGGCGGCGTCGCCGGGCCGCCGGTGGTGTTCCTGGTCATGTCCCTGGCCCATGGCGACTGGCGGGCGTTCTGGATCGTCCAGGCCATCGCCGCTGTCGTGGTCGGCGGGCTCTGCGCCCTGGTGGCAGGCGATGCGGGGCAGATCGCTGAGGCCTCCCGCCATACCGACGAGGACCTGGCCGAGGAGATCGCCGCCGAACAGGCCCATCCCGGGCGCCGCCATGTCTGGCGCACGCCGGTGGACTGGACGACGGGCGAGGCCCTGCGCACGCCGCAGTTCTACATCCTGCTGGCCGCCTATTTCGGCCATCTGCTGATCGGCGTGACCGTGGCCGCCGTCTCGGTGGCCCACCTCAGCCAGCGCGGCGTCGCGGTCTCCGTGGCCGGAACCATGCTCAGCATCGAGGCGCTGATGCAGACGGTTGGCCGCCTGGCCGCCGGCGCCATCGGCGACCGGATCGAGCCGCGCTACCTGCTGATGATCGCCCTCGCCGCCCTGGCCTGTGGCTCCGCGGCCCTGGGCGTGGCGTCATCGTACCCGATGATGCTGGCCTATGCGGTGGGCTCCGGCATCGGCTTCGGCGTGACGCTGCTGGCGGTGACGGTGCTGCTGCTGAACTACTACGGCCGCACCCACAACCTGGAGATCTTCTCCCTCACATGCCTGATCGGCGCCGTCTCCGCCCTCGGCCCCACCATCGCCGGCGCGGTGCGCGACGCCTCCGGCGGCTTCACGCCAGCGTTCGAGGCGTTCGCGATGGTGATCGCGCTGATCCTGATCGCCGTGGCGTTCATGCGCCCGCCGAGGCGGGCGTAGGCCCTTCCTCAGATCGAACTGCCGCGTCCGCGTACGAAGTGCATCACGATCATGATGACCGCGATGATCAGCAGGATGTGGATCAGGAATCCCGTGACGTGAAAAACGAAAAAGCCCAACAGCCAGCCGACGACGAGGATGACGGCGATGATACCCAGCATGTGAATTCTCCAGCCTAGGCTGGAGCAACGTGCGAGCAGCTTGGCGGTTGCGCGGGCCGTCGTGACGGCGCCGCGCCCCGGCCTCTAGGAGTTCGGCGCGGGTGGGGACGGCGGCGTCGGCGGCGACGGCGGGGCGTCCGCGCCGTGGCTCTCGCGCCGGGCCTGCATCGCCTTCATCGCGCCCTGACAATCCGGCGACAGCTTGGCGAAATTGTCCTTCATACACTGCATCGACGCGGGGCCGCGCTCGGCGTTCCCGCAATAGGTCTGCCGGTCCGCCATGCAGGCCCGCATCGCGCCGTGACCGTGGCCGCCGCCGGGAGGGCCGCCTGTCGGGCCTGATGCGTCCGGCGGCGTCTGGGCCGAGGCCGCGCCCGCCGAAGCGAGCAGCGCCACAAAGGCGAGGGTCTTGATGCGCATGTGTAATCCTCCCTGCCGCTTAAAGCGCGGCGTTACCGAATGAACCCCAGTCCCCGTGACGAGCCTACACCGTTCGAATGCGGGCCGTCACCGCCTCCCTCGCGCCCGCCGCGCCGGGCGCCGCTATGGGTTTGGCGCGGGCGCGGCGCCCCCGCCCTGGCGCTCCTGCCTGGTGGACTGCACCGCCGCCTGGCAGGCCGGGGCCAGCCGGGTCAAGTTGTCCCGCAGGCATTTGAAGATGCGGCCTCCGCCGCGCTCGACGTCCGCGCAATAATTCTTCCGGTCCGCCGCGCAGGCCTGCATCGCGCCATGTCCGCGGCCGGCGGTCAGTCCACCGGGCGGGGGCGGCGAGGCCTGCGGCGTCTGAGCCGACGCTGCGTCCGCCGAAGCGAGCAGGACGACGATAGCCAGGGTGCGTACGAGCATGTGGTTTCCTCTCCGAGCCGCTCAGGCGGCCTGCCTATTTGCGATCCCGGCCCACGCCGAGACTTTGTTGTTCGAACGGCGCGCCGGGGCGCTTCCGTCGCATGGCCGGTCGGTTTTGGGCGAGACCTACTCTGCCGCCTGCCGCGTCCCCATCGCCATCAGCCGCTGCACCACCTTCGCATCCTCCGGCGACACTGGCGTGAAGATGATCATGCTCAGGCCGTCGGCGCCGTCGACCGCATAGGCGGTGGTCTCCAGCTCGAACGCCCCCACGTCGGGGCGGTTGAAGTGCTTGCGGCCGACCCAGTGCCTGTGCACGTCGTTCTCGGCCCACAGGCGGCGGAAGTCGTCGCTGGTGGCCAGCAGCTCGGCGGCCAGGGCGGCGATCTCGGGACGCTGGTCGCCGGCGCGGGCGATATCGACGCGGAAGACGCCGAGGGCGAAGCGGGCGTTGGCCTCCCATTCGGGCAGCGCCTGGCGCACCTCGGGCGATGAGAACAGCCGCCGCAGCACGTTGCGCTCCTCGGGCCCCTGGTCGCCATAGCCCAGCACCGCCACCGCGGCGGCGTTCCAGGCGACCACGTCCCAGGTCTGTGTCTTCACGATCGCCGGGCTCAACGGCATCGCGTCCAGCACCCGCTGCAGCGCCGGCTCCACGTCGGGCGTCGGCGAAAATCGGAACGGCGGCGGCCGTTGCTGAGCCAGCAGGAACAACAGCTCCCGACCGACGGAATCCAGCTCCAACGCCCCGCAAAGCTGCTCCAGAACATGGTCCGACGGCGGCCCGCCCCTGCCCTGCTCCAGCCAGGTGTACCAGGTGACGCTGACCCCGGCGCGGGCGGCCACCTCCTCGCGCCGCAGGCCCGGCGTGCGCCGCCGGCTCGCCGCGTCCGCCGCCGGCGCGATCCGCGCGCGGCGATCGCGCAGGAAGCCGCCCAGGGTCATGGCCGGGGCCGCCTCAAAGGGCTTCAGGGTGGTATTGTTCATACCCGTATAACCTCCCGCCTTTTACCGCCGCCGCGCACGCGCGATATCGAGCCTACACGGAGTTTAGGAGATCGACATGCGTGTTTTCTTGACGGGCGCCACCGGCTGGATCGGCTCGGCCATTCTGCCGGAACTACTAAAGGCGGGTCATACGGTGCTGGGACTGGCCCGCAGCGACGAGAGCGCCGCCAAGCTCAAGGCCCTGGGCGTCGATGTGCAGCGGGGCGACATCACCGATATCGACAGCATGGTCGCCGGCGCGAAGGCCTGCGACGGGGTGATCCACACCGCCTTCATCCATGACTGGTCCGATTTCATGGGCAACGTCGAGAAGGACCGCGCGGTCGTGGCGGCGATGATCGCGGCCATCGAAGGGACCGGCAAGCCGTTCATCAACAGCTCCGGCACGCTGATGGTCCAGCACGCCAAGCCGGCGACGGAGAAGGACAGCGCCGCCAGCCCCGACGCCCCCCGGGTGCCCTCGGCGAACATCGTGATCACGGCCAAAGGCGTACGCGGGTCCGTCGTGCGGCTGCCGCCGACCGTGCACGGCGCCGGCGACCACGGCTTCATGTCCCGGCTGGTGGACATCGCCCGGACCAAGGGCTTTGCCGCTTACGTGGGCGACGGCGCCAACCGCTGGCCCGCCGTGCACCGCTCCGACGCGGCGCGGGTCTATGCACTGGCGCTCGAGAAGGCCGCGCCAGGGACCTACCTGCACGCCGTGGCCGAGGAAGGCGTCTCCATCCGCTCGGTCGCCGAGGCCATCGGCGCCGGACTTGGCGTTCCGGTCCGCAGCCTGACCCAGGAGGAAGCGCCCGCCTATTTCGATTTCCTGGCGATGTTCATCGGCGCCGACAACCTCACCTCCAGCGCCATCACCCGCCAGACGCTGGGCTGGACCCCGACCGGCCTGGCCCTGCTGCCGGACATCCGCGACAACTACTGCCGCGCGGAAGCGACGGTGTCGAAATACAGCTGATCGTATTGCCGGGCGCGGCGATGATTCCGTTTCATCGCCGCGTTCGTCATTTGCGGGGCTAACCGCCGGCCGTCATCGCCCCTAAATACGCTGACCCTCAGACGGACAGCAGGTGAAGGTGCAGGCCATGCAAAAGCGCAAACTCGGAAAATCGGGCCTCGAGGTCTCCGCCATCGGCCTCGGCTGCATGGGCATGAGCCAGTCCTATGGCCCGCCCAAGGACAAGGCCGAGATGATCCCGGTGCTGCGCGGCGCGGTGGAGCGGGGCGTAACCTTCTTCGACACCGCCGAGGTCTATGGCCCCTTCATCAACGAGGAGCTTCTGGGCGAGGCCCTCGCGCCGCTGCGCGATCAGGTGGTGATCGCCACCAAGTTCGGCTTCGATATCGGCGGCGACGGCTCGCGCACCGGCGGCCTGAACAGCAGTCCCGACCACATCCGAGCGGTGGCCGACGCGTCGCTGAAGCGCCTGCGCACCGACGTGATCGACCTGTTCTACCAGCACCGCGTCGACCCTGCCGTGCCGATCGAGGATGTCGCCGGCGCCGTGGGCGAGCTGATCGCCGCCGGCAAGGTCCGGCATTTCGGCCTGTCAGAAGCCGCCGCCAAGACCATCCGCCGCGCCCACGCGGTGACGCCGGTCACCGCGCTGCAGAGCGAATATTCGATCTGGTGGCGGCCCATCGAGGCGGAGATCCTGCCGACCCTGGAGGAGCTGGGCATCGGCCTGGTCCCCTACAGCCCGCTCGGCCGAGGGTTCCTGACCGGCAAGATGGATGCGTCCACGACGTTCGAAGCCGGCGACTTCCGCGCCGCCCTGCCCCGCTTTGCGCCCGCGGCGCTGAAGGCTAACCAGGCCATGGTCGACCTCCTGGCCGCCATAGCCGCCGAGAAGCACGCCACCCCGGCGCAGATCGCCCTGGCCTGGCTGCTGGCGCAAAAGCCCTGGATCGCCCCCATCCCCGGCACCACCAAGCTGGCGCGGCTGGAGGAAAACCTCGGCGCGGTCTCGCTGGAGCTGACCCCTGCCGACCTCGCCAAGATCGAAGCCGCCGCGAGCAAGATCCAGATCGAAGGCGGGCGGTATCCGGCGCGGCTTGAGGCGCTGGTGGAGAAGTAGGCATGTTGCATTGGCCGCGTGCGTCCTTCGAGACGCTCTGCGGGCTCATCAGGATGACTAGGTTTTTGGGCTGCAAAATTCTTTGTCATGGTGAGGAGCGACGCTTGCGTCGCGTCTCGAACCTCGCACCGCCCTTCACCCAAAAAACACCCGCCACATCACCCGCCCCGGCACGAACGTAAAGGCACCCGCCACAATCAACCCGAAAAGGAAGTTGCCGGTCATCATGCGGCGGTGGGCGCGGATGTCGTGGCGGCGGGCGAAGGCGACGCCCATGGGTACGCCGATGGCCACGTAAGCGCTCAGGGCGTGGATGGGGCTGAACCCGCCCGGATTGATGGCGTGGATAAAGAAGGACGAGATCGCCACCGTCATCATGGCGATGACCCAGGTCCAGCCGAAGGCGCGGTGGATGGTCGTCCCCTTGGGCCCCCACATCAACCCGGCGCCGATCAGTAGCGCGGTGCTCGCCGCGGCCACATGCAGCTGGACCACCAACGGCTGGGCCGCGAGCAGGCCGACGTTCGGCCAGTGCAGCCGCGCGCGGCCCCCGAGGAACACGATCACCGCCAGGGCGATGACCAGGCCCCCCGCCACGATCAGGGTGCGGATCAGGGCCTCGATGCGGCCCGAGTGAAAGGTGTCGTCGAACGCGACGGCGTTCCCGGACGCATTGATTGACAGGGCGTTGGCGGACGGCTTCATCTGGCGGCTCCGGATTGGCCATGATCGGGAGGACCCCATCGGCGCTCCCTTGATGACGACCCCGGCCTTAGCCCCCCTCGCCGGCCGCCGCCCCCGTCGATGCGCCAACAGCCACGCCGGCTACGTGAACGGCGCCGGACCGCCGTTCGCGCTTCGCCAATGACGGGGATTGCGCGCCGCATCCTTCGCGCCATTGGCCTGGCCAGCCTCGGGCGGTCCCTGGTTATCGCCGGCGCGGCGGGGGTGTTCCTGGCCTTCGTCGGCCCGTTCGGCACCGACTCGGCGCCCCTGTGGCAGCGGATGGCCTATTGGGTCGGCCTGTGCGCGGCGGGCACCGGCCTGGGCCTCACCATCGCGACCACGATGCATGTGCTGTTCGATCCGGCGGATCGGCGCTCCTTCGTCCTGGCCCTGGCCACCGCCCTGATCATGACGCCGCCCAGCACGCTGGTGGTCTGGTGGGTGACCGCCCGCCTGTTCGGCTGGAACGCCCTGTCGAACTCGCCCCTGGGATTCGCCGGCCCGGTGCTGCTGATCTGCCTGGCGATGAACCTGATCAACGCCCTGGCCCACCGCTCGCCGCCACACACCCACGCCGCCACGCCTGAGCATCCGCAACCGCCGCGGCTCCTCGAACGCCTGCCGGCCAAGCTGCGCGGCGCCGTGCTCTACGCCGTCTCGGCCGAGGACCATTACCTGCGCCTGCACACCTCCAAGGGCTCGGACCTGATCCTGATGCGCCTCTCCGACGCCATCACCGAACTGGAAGGCCTGGAAGGCGCCCAGACCCATCGCTCCTGGTGGGTCGCAAGGTCCGCCGTCAGGGGCGCGAAGCCCGGCGACGGCCGCGCGGTCCTGGAGCTGGAAGGCGGCGTCCTGGCGCCGGTGAGCCGAGGGTATGCGAGAGCGCTCCGGGCGGAGGGGTGGTTTTAGGGACTGAGGACGATGCGCGCTGTGGTCCCCGCCTTAATCTCTTGGTGGAACGGTCGCTTCGGGACCCGGCTTGGTCAAGGCCGGCGCGTCCGCGCCGCCGCTCCGCGGCCGCCGAAGGCGGGCCTTGAGCAAGCCGGGCCCCGAAGCAAAAATCGCCTCCAAGACATCAAGGCGAAGTGTCTCAAGGGCATTGGCGGTGTGGCCGCCTGCACTCGAAGCCGTCGCCGAGGATCGCTAATGATGCGGTGCCAGAATCCAAATCAGCGCCGCCAGGACAGCTGGAGTCAGCGTCAGAGCCACCGACCCGGATAAGCCAACATAGAAGGTACGGTTTCGATATGCGGCGGTCCTTGAAGTGTCGCCGCCTGACCACAGAAGTTCGGAGACCCACCCGAGCGTGTAAAAAGCGTTGGCGGCGATCGCGTACCCCACGATACCGAGCGGGATAAGGAGAGGCGCAATGAAGTTATGCCCCGGGGCCGCAATCTGGGACCCCACCGCGAAGATGGAAAGCACGCTCGCCATCCCCGTGACAAGGAGCACGACGTTGAAGGGAATCCTTCGCAGCTCCCACCAGAATACCGCGTCCCAAGGCTCCTTCGCTCGCTCCATCCCCTACCCCACAATCCGCACCATCATCCCCTCATACCCCTTCACGAAGCTGTTCTTCATCCGCCGCGGTTCCCCCACCACCTCAATACGCGGGAACCGCTTCAGGATCTCCTCCCACATCACCTTCAGCTGCATCTCCGCCAAGCGGTTGCCGACGCAGCGGTGGATGCCGAAGCCGAAGCCGACGTGCTGGCGGGGTCTCGCGCGGTCGATCTGGAAGACATTCGCATCCTCGATCGCCGTCTCGTCGCGATTGCCGGAGACGTACCACATCACCACCCGATCGCCCTTTTTGATGGGCTTGCCGCTCAGCTCCGCATCGGCCAGCGCGGTGCGGCGCATGTAGGCGACCGGGCTCTGCCAGCGGATGATCTCCGGCACCATGGAGTCGATCAGGCCCGGGTCGGCGCGCAGCTTGTCGTATTCGCCGGGGTTCTGATTGAGCGCCAGCAAGCCGCCGGTGATCGAATGGCGGGTGGTGTCGGAGCCGGCGACGATCAGCAGGATGATGTTGCCGAAATACTCCTCCGGCGTCGGCTTGGACGTGGCCTCGCTGTGCGCCAGCATGGAGATCAGGTCATGCTGCGGCGGCTTGGCCTTGCGGTCCTCCCACATCAAGGTGAAGGGCGTCAGGACGCCCATGAACTTCGCCTGCAGCTCCATCATCTGCTCCGGCGTCAGCTCGCCCGAGCCGGTCATCTCCGGACCCGACAGGATCATGTCCGAGATCATGGGCAGGTTGCGGCGCATCTCGAACGGATAGTCGAACAGGGTCGCCAGCATCTGGCTGGTCAGCTCGACCGCGACCTTGTCGACGAAATCGAAGGTCTCGCCCACCGGCAGTTCGTCCAGGATCTTGGCCGCCCGCTCGCGGATCAGCGGCTCCAGCTGGGCCATGCTCTCGGAGGAGAACATCGGCATCACCGCCCGCCGCTGGGCGTCGTGCATGGGCGGATCCAGGCCGATGAAGCTGGTGGAGCCGCTGGAATCGACCGCGTCCTGCAGGGTGATGCCGCCCAGCTCGCTTGAGGAGGAATAGACGCCGTGGTTTGAGTCCACGGCGATGATGTCGGCGTGGCGGGTCACCGACCAGTAGCGTCCGTTGGGCCCGTCCTCGGTCAGGTGCACCGGGTCCTCCGCCCGCAGCCGCTCGAACCAGGGCCACAGGGTGTCGGAGCGGAACAGCTCCGGGTCGGCGACCTGGAAGTCCTTCAGCGGCGTGGAATAGGCCTTGTCCCGGGCAGATTGGGCGGCGGCTTGAGATCCATCCGGCATGGCGTCCTCCGCGCGGCGGGCCTGTTGTTGGAACAGAGGCGGCCCCGCCGACCGAGCCGCATTAAGACGCCGGGCGACGCGGTTGCGCAAGGCGGGTAACGGCGTTCTTTCAGGCCGCCATTCCGGCCCTCCAACAGACCTGTTGGGCTGGGAGAAGCCACGTGCGTGGTTCGAGACGCGCAAGACGCGCTCATCACCGTGACGAAGAGGGATGGGCTCCACAAAACCCAGTCATGGTGAGGAGCGGCCCGCTTGGGACGCGTCTCGAACCACGCACCCCGCCGCGCATCCGCGCATCCGCGCATCCGCGAAGCCAGACGCCGCGGGCAATCACCAAGGATTGAGACGCGCTCTCGGTTTACGCTTAAGTCTCTATTAGCGCGTCCCTTCTACGGTTGTTGTTGCATCCAAGGGGCCTGGCTGTTCAGTGATGAAGTTTCCCGCAATCGCCGCTTCAATACTGGCGTGCCTGATCGGCGCGGGCGGCGTTGCTACGAGCGCGAGCGCTCAGGCCGTCGATCTGACCAAGCTTAGCCTCGAAGACCTGCTCTCCACCGAAGTGACGTCGGTGGCCAAGAAACCGCAACGCGTCGACGAGGCGGCCGCGGCGGTGTTCGTCATCACAGAGGATGACATCCGCAGGTCCGGCGCGACCAACATTCCCGACCTGCTGCGCATGGTTCCGGGCCTGGAGGTCGCTCAGCTGCCGTCCGGCGGCGCGGCGGTGACCGCGCGCGGCTTCAACGGATTTGCCGCCAACAAGCTGCTGGTGCTGGTCGATGGCCGGGCGATCTACATGTCGGCCCTCGGCGGGGTGTTGTGGGATCAGCAACTGGTCCCGGTGGAGAACATCCAGCGGATCGAGGTCGTCCGCGGTCCGGGCGCGACGCTGTGGGGCGCCAACGCCGTCAACGGCGTGATCAACATCGTCACCAAACACTCGGTGGATACGCTTGGGGCGTCGGTCACCGCGCAGGCGGACACCCAGGGCGGCGATCGCACCTTCGCCCAAGTCGGCGCCCAGGTCGGGTCCTCCACCACCCTGCGTGTCTATGCGACCGATCACGATCTGTCGGACCATCTCGAAGGCCAGGGCGGTCTGATCAACGACTACGCCACCGGCGCCCAGGGCGGCTTTCGCCTGGACGCGGACCCTTCACCCGTCGACGCGATCACCCTGCAGGGCGATGTCCAGGCCGGCTACAACAAATTGTGGGCGGCGTCCGCGACGACGACCCTGCCGGCGAACGCTATCATTTCCTCACTGCCGGACAGCTACACCTTCAGCGGCGCCAACGTCATCGGTCGCTGGACCCGCACGACCAGCGACACGTCTGGATTTTCCCTACAGATGGATTGGGATCAGGTCAGCCGCGAACTGCTCGGCTTCTACGCCGAGGTCAACCAGTTCAACGTCGACTTTTCCGACCACTTCAATCTGAACAGCCGAAACGCGATCATCTGGGGCGCCAACTACAACCTGACCTCAACCATCTCCACCGGGACCAGCGATATCTTCTTCACGCCCAACGACCGTGTGGACAACCTGTTCGGCGCCTATCTCGAGGACGACATCGTCGCGGTCCCGGACCGGCTGACGGTTTCGGTCGGCGCCAAGCTCGAACACAACGACTATTCCGGGTTCGAATTCGAGCCGAGCATTCGCGCCTTGTGGCGCGGCGGCCCGACCTGGTCGGTCTGGGGCGCCATCTCGCGCGCGGTCCGCACGCCCTCCCAGTTCGAAGCGGACCTGACCTATCTGACCGGGATCGCGGAGGTTAAGCCGGGCAACGACCTGACCTCCGAGAAGATGACCGCCTACGAGATCGGCTGGCGCGACCAGATCCGCCCGGGCTTCGCGCTGGATCTCACCGCCTATCACCAGGAATACTATGACCTGATCTCATGGGGTCTCGCGGGCGTTGCGCCGCCTGGGATCATCGAGATCGAGTATGGCAATCACGGACACGGTCAAAGCACCGGCGTCGAGCTGGCCGCGACCGCGACGATCACCCCGCAATGGACCATCAAGGTCGCCGGAGACCTGATGAATCTCGGGATCGCGCCCGGCGGGCTCAATACCGTGCTGTCCTCCAACGCCATCGACCAGGGCGCCTCCCCCGACAATCAGGTCTCGGTGCGCTCCTTGTGGAACGTCACCGACGACATCGATTTCGACGTCTGGTACCGGCACGTGGGCAAGTTGGCGACCGGGCCGATCCCCGCCTACGACGACCTCAACCTTCGCCTGGCCTGGCGCGCCACCGCCCACATCGAGCTGTCGCTGATGGGCGATCATCTGCTCAGCCCCGAGCGGATCGAAATTCGTGATCCGACCGAACCGCTGCCGGCGATCGTCGCCCGTGAAGGCCTGGTCAAAGTTGCGGTGAGGTACTAGCCACCGCCATGCTCGGACCCTTCGCCCCTCTCTGTCGAACAGCGCTCAGCCTGGGCTGCGCGCTCGCGGCCGTACTGCTGAGCGGCGGCGCGGGCCTCGCGCAGGACGGCGGCTCGGCGCTGGAGCAGGCCACCAAGGCGGCGATGATCTACAATTTCGGCCGGTTCACAACCTGGCCGAACAGTCGGTTTGACCGCGCCGACGACCCGGTGGTGGTCTGTATCGACCCGTCCGATCCCCTCGCGCCGGCGCTGGCCGCCATCAATGGCAAACAGCTGGGGACGCGCACCCTGGTGGTCCGGCGCACGCCCAGGATCGATCACAGCTGCGCCATGGCTTATATTACAAGCGGTTCCGCCAGCGATGGTCTTCTGTCGAGCCTGGCCGATCACGGCGTGCTGACCATCGGCGAGACGCCGAATTTCAGCCGCAGCGGCGCGATCAAGCTGGTGACGATCGGCCGCCAGGTCAGATTCGAGATCAACCAGCAGGTCGCCGCCGCGGCGGGCGCCCACCTCAGTTCGAACCTCCTGCGTCTGGCCGTCGCGGTCCGATGAGCAGCTGGCGCATGCGGTTCGGCAACTCCCTGCAGGCCAAGGTGGGCGGCGTCGCGCTGCTGATCGCCTTCATCGCCGTCGCCCTTTCGCTGTCGCTGTCCACCTGGCGTGAAATCCGCTCGCAGCGCGCCGAGCTGATCGAGCAGGCCTCTTCCGACGCCGAAATGCTGGCGTCGAACCTGTCCGCCTCCCTGGCCTTCAACGATCCGGCCAGCGCCAGGACCCTGCTGGAATCCGTGCATCGCATTCCCAGCGTGCGCGACGCCTATGTGCTGGACAAGGACGGCGCGGTGTTCGTCTCGCAACGGCCGCACAGGCGGGAGGCGCTGGTCTCGGCGCTCAGCACGCGGGTGGGGTCGGACTGGTTCGAGACCCGCGCGCCGATCATGATCGACAAGGACAGGGTGGGCGAGTTGGTATTGGTCACCAGCCTCACCGAATTGAAGCAGTCCCTCACTCAGGACCTGCTCGCGTCGGTGTTGCTGTCCATCATCGCCATGACCGTGGCCCTGATCGCCGGGACGCTGCTGATCGGCATGATCACCAGGCCGGTGCGGCGCCTGTCGGCGGCGATCGCCCACGTTCGCGTCGCGGGTGACTTTTCGCAGCGGGTCGAGCGCACCAGCACCGACGAACTGGGGCAATTGACCGACGACTTCAACGCCCTGTTCCAGCAGCTGGGCGAGCGCGAACAGGCGCTCGAACTCAGCCTGGCGGAGTTGACCGAAGCGCGGGATCTGGCCGAAGCGGCCAACGTCGCCAAGTCGCAGTTCCTGGCCAACATGAGCCATGAGATCCGGACGCCGCTGAACGGCGTCCTGGGCATGGTGCACGTCATGGAGATGGAGCCGGCCACCGACACTCAGCGCGACCGCCTGCGCACCATCCGGGAGTCGGGCAGGGCCCTGCTGCAGGTGCTCAACGATATCCTGGACTTCTCCAAGATCGAGGCCGGCAAGCTGGACGTGCGGCCGGCGGAGTTCGACCTGGAAGACCTGGTGCGCGGCGTGACCGACACCTTCGCCGAGAGCGCGTCGGCAAAGGGCCTGGACTGGCGCTTCGAGCTTCCGGAGCCGGTGAAGGGCTGCTGGTTCGGCGACGCCACGCGCGTGCGGCAGATTCTCATGAACCTGCTGTCGAACGGCCTGAAGTTCACCGAGCGCGGCGGGGTTTCGCTGCGCATCGAACAGACGCCGACGGGGTTGTCATTCGCGGTAAGCGACACCGGAATCGGCGTATCGGCGGAACACCTGCCCAAGCTGTTCGGCAAGTTCTCGCAGGTTGACGCGTCAAACACCCGCCGCGCGGGGGGCACAGGTCTGGGCCTGGTCATCTGCCGCGAACTCGCCAATCTGATGGGTGGGTCGATCACCGTTCAGAGCACGCCGAACGTGGGGTCGACCTTCACCCTTGAGCTGCCGCTGACCAAGGTGTCCGACGCCCGCGCGTCCAACGGTCCGGTGGAGGATCATCGCCCGGCGCCCGTCGCCGCGCACGGACCCATCCGGATTCTTGCCGCAGAGGACAATCCGGTCAATCGCCAGGTCCTGGCGGCGCTGCTGGCGGCCCTCGGCGTCGAGCTGACCCTGGTGGTCAACGGCCGCCTGGCGGTCGAGGCCTGGGGAACCGGCGATTTCGACCTCATCCTGATGGATATCCAGATGCCGGAAATGGGCGGCGTCGAGGCGACCGAACTGATCCGCACGCTCGAGACCGCGCGCGGTCTGGCGCCGATCCCCATCGTCGCCCTGACCGCCAACGCCATGAGCCACCAGATCGAGCAATATCTCGCCGCCGGCATGACCGCGACCGTCTCCAAACCGATCGAACCCGCCGAACTGTTCCGGGTTGTCGAGGAGGTGTTCGAGGGCGCCAGTGCTGCCGAGGATGAACCAGGCCAGCGTCATCAGGCTTGATCATCGCCAGATAATTACGGTGACATCGCGTCATTGAGGTAGGCCCATCCTCCTTGGGTTACGAAGTCGGTGCGGGGCAAATCGCGCCGCTTCACGAAGGAGGATGGACCATGACTGAAGTCTACGCCCTCCGGCCACGGCGCCCAAAAACCCAAACGGACCGGGAGTCTCGAAGCCAAAAGCGCCCAGCAACCGAGGCGGCGCTGGCAGGGGTCAGAGCAGCGGTTCTACGGGTTCAGATGACGGAACTTAGAGCAGTTCCAGCAGCAGTGACTCCTCTCTTGCTGCCATAGGCGCAGCTTTAGCTCTCGCTGCACTAGCGTCACTTGAGGCAGTTCTGCCAGCCGAAGATTAATTATCGCTAGCGTCGAATGCTTTACGAAGGCTGTGAGAAGAAATACTCTATCAGCAGGGTGCGTTTCCTCGTTAGCCAGGATAAGTGCGGTACTGGAAGAGGTAACGGGTCATGCTAAACACCGACCGGCACGCCGAACCCATCGACTCCGGCGAAGTAGGGCGGTGGTGCGGAATCGATAGTCCCAGGAGTTCGAGCGACGGAACATCCAGCAATCCTACTCTTGCCGCGGCCCTCACGCTCCTAGGCGCGGTCCTGGCCGATCTAGCCACAGGGACTGCGGCGGACTAGCTGCTGCCGAATAGTCGGTTGATTGGCGACCAATGGAAAGTTCGCCGCCGCTGAAGGGATGTGTTGAACTGGAGGCCGGTATGTCTGGTGTGGTTGGAAGGAATTATATTGGATGTTAAATATAGATTGGAGCGCAGAGCCCGACCTGGAAGGCCTTCGCGTTGCGTTTGCCATGCAGAAAAACGATCCAGTTAAGGCAAAAAGTGAGTTAGAGCAATTGTCCGAGCGCGGATCTTTAATGGCAATGTATTATCTCGGCAACATGTTCTCAAGGGGCGACCTTGGACAACAAGATTTTCGCTTAGCCGAGTATTGGTACGCGCGCGCGGAAACTGGCGGGTTAGTATTGGGTTCCTATAGAACTGGAATTTTGTGCAAGAACGCGGGCAGGTACACAGAAGCCATAAAGCACTTAGAGATTGGTGAAAGGTCAGATTTTTCCCCCTCAATCAATTCACTGGCATGCCTGTATTTCGACGGGCGGGGGGTGGAGCGCGATATTTATAAAGCAAGAGCGCTCTGGCAACGCGCCATTGCCATGGGGCACATATATGCTAAACGTAATTATAGTAGAAAATTGATAACTGGTAAATATGGATTATCTAATATCATCTATGGGATCAAATTATATATTTCAATGAATAAGGAAGCGTGGCGCTTATACACTGAAAATTCTGGAAATATAGACGAGAGATTGCTTTAATGTTTGCGTCGGAATTACGACGACAGCGCGCCTAGATCGGTTCTCATCGCGATTACGGTGACGTGATGATTACGGTGCCATGGCGTAATTACCCCACCCGCCGCACGTACACATAATACGGCGCCTGCTTCAGCCCGGCCGCGCCCGAGAAATGGGCGCTGACGTGGACATGGCCGGCGGCCAGAGACATCCGCACCACCGCTTCCGCCTCATCGCCCACAGCAACTGACACCGCCGGATACCCGCTCACCTCCACGCATGCCGCGTCGATCTCCAGCGCCTTGCCGCCGGTGTAGAGCCACCATTCGGCCTCGGCGATCCCGGCGCGCTCGAACGCCGCGTCGTCGCCGTCGATCCCGGCGCGGATCAGGTGACCGGCTTCGGCGGGCCAGCGTCGGAGGGCGAAGTCGTACTCGCCGGCCTGCTCCACCTTCACTTCCCAATAGCCCAGGCAGGCCTGGCCCAGGCGCACCTGGCCCTGGTGCCAGACCACGTCGGAGTCGGCGTTGCGCAGGTCGTGGGTGGTGAGGGTCGCCACCCCCTGCCCCGGCGCGCCGATGGAGATGGGAATGTCGGAACAGGCCTGCCGCTGGCAAAGGGTCCACCAGGCCTCGTAGGCCTCGCGCAGTTCCTCGACCAGCGCCGGGTGCGCGGCGGCCACGTCGGCGCGCTGGTTGGGGTCCGTACGAAGGTCATACAGCTCGTCGCGGTTCACCAGCCGCCAGGGGCCCTTCATCACGCAGCTCATCCGCCACTTGATCGGCTCGGCTGTGCGCTGGGTGTCGGTGACGATCACCCGCTCGGTCCAGCTCGCGTCGGCCGCTTCGCCCCGCGCCAGACCCGCCAGGCTGCGGCCATGGAACGCGCGCCCGGCCGGGACCTCGACCTCGCACAGGTCGAGCAGGGTCGGCATCATGTCGATGTAGGCCGTCAGCGGCGCCACGTCCCGCCCGCCGCTGATCCCGCCGCTGGGCCAGCGCATGAACCACGGAATCCGGTGCCCGCCCTCATAGACGCTGCCCTTGAACCCGCGCATGCCGGAATTGAACGCGCCCTTCTCCGGCCCCGCCGCGAAGCCGCACTGGCCGTTGTCGCTGGCGAACATCAGGACGGTGTCGTCCTCCAGCCCCAGTGCGGCCAGCCGCTCGCGCAGGCGCCCGAAGTTCTCGTCGATGTTGGTGATCATCCCCAGGAAGCGGGCGTAGTTGTCGGTCTGGGTCTGCTCGCCATAGAGGTCGCGGTAGCGCGCCTCGACATTGTAGGGGCTGTGCGGGGCGTTGGTGCTGATGATGCAGAAGAAGGGCTCGGCCGTGTTCGCCGCGATGAACCTCAGCGCCTCGCCGAAGAAGACGTCCGTGCAATAGCCCTCGAACTTGGTCGGGACGCCGTCCGCCAGATAGGTGTCGTCGAAATAGTCGTTGCCCCACCAGTCCGGCGTCTGGCTGATCCCGCCGCCGCCGTGGACGACGCACGTCTGGAACCCCCGGTCCTGCGGCCGATAGGGGTATTCGTCGCCCAGGTGCCACTTGCCGAAGATGCCGGTGCGATAGCCGGCCTCGCCCAGGGCGTCGGCCAGGGTCCACTCGTCGGCGCGCAGCAGCGAGCGCCCGCCGATGGTGTGCCAGACCCCCGTGGAATTGCAGTAGTGGCCGGTCAGCAGCCCCGCCCGGGTCGGCGCGCAGGTGGTGCCGGAATGGAACTGCTCGAACCGCACCGCCTGCCCGTGAAACCTGTCGAGGTGCGGCGTCTGCAGGAACGGATGTCCGTGCGCGCCGATCGGCGGATAACCCTGGTCGTCGGTCAGCACCAGGATCACATTCGGTCGGCGCGCGGCCATGCGGGACTCCAGGGTCTAGGCGCGAGCGTCGTCGCACAGTCGGCGCGGATCGGGAAGACAAGCGTCGCGGCCACGCGGATGCGATTGCCTATCCCTGGATCAAGGATTAGCTTCATCAAGGCCCCGCGTGAAAACACCGGGCCGATCCCCCCAAACATTCCAGGATATTCCAATGGTCACCGGCGGTTGCCTGTGCGGCGCCATCCGCTTTGAGATTGAAGCCGCAAGCCTTGGTGGCGGCTACTGCTATTGCCGGGATTGCCAATACGTCGCCGGCGGCATGCCCGGCGCAGTGACGGTTTTTCCTCGCCAGGCTTTCCGACTGCTGAAGGGGACGCCGAAAACCCACCGGGCGACATCAGCTCGGGGAGCCTCGATCGAGCGGTCTTTCTGTGGCGATTGTGGAACGCACATCTCGGCCTGGAACGCAGACGCCCAGCACATCATCCCCGTCCGCGTCGGCGCGCTCGACGACTCGAATGCGTTTGCGCCGATGGCGAACCTGTGGCTGCGATCCGCGCAATCCTGGCACAGGCCGGATGTCTCTCTGAAGTGTTTCGAGACCCAGCCAGAGACCCCTACGTAATCCCCGTATCGATCGCCAGCCGCACCAGATCCGCCGTCCGCGTCACGCCGAGCTTGGACTTGATCAGGGTCATGCTGTTGGCGACGGTCTTGTAGCCGACTCCCAGGGCGTCGGCGATCTCGGCCAGGCTGGAGCCGCGCACCAGCAGGCGCATCATCTCGATCTCGCGCGGGTTCAGGGCGTCCAGCGCCTCGACCCCGGCGCCGAGGGCCAGGGCTTGGGCGATCTCCGCCTCCACATAGCGGCCGCCGGCGGCGACGCGGCGGATGGCGTCAATCAGCTCATCCGGGCTGGCGTTCTTGCTGACATAACCCGCCGCGCCGGCGTCCAGCGCCCGGCGGGCGTAGAGCGGCTCGGCGTGCATGGACAGGATCAGCACCTTGCCCGCGTCCATCTGCACCAGCCGCCGCAGCAGTTCCAGCCCGCCCATGCCGGGCAGGTTCAGGTCGAGGATGATCAGGTCCGGGTGGGTGGTCCGCGTCAGGTCCAGCGCCTCGCGGCCTGTCGCGGCCTGGCTGACCTGATGATCGCCGTCGGTGCTAAGCAGCCGCACCAGTCCGTGACGGACAATGGCGTGATCGTCGACGACCAGGATCCTCACGCCGCCAGCCCCTTTTTCGGCAAAGCGACCGGCAGGCTCGCGGCCACCCGCCAGGCGTCGGCGCCGGACGGGCCAGCCTGCAGCGTCCCGCCGGTCGCGGACACCCGCTCGATCATGCCCCTGAGGCCGAAGCCGGGCGTCGGCGCCTCGCTCGGCGCGCCGTCATTGCGCACCTCGACCCACAACGCGCCCTCGCGTGGCTGAAGCGTGACGGCGATCAGGGTCGGCGTTGAGTGCCGTACGGCGTTGCTCAGGCTTTCCTGCACGAGGCGATAGGCGGTCTCCAGCACGGCGTCGGGCGCCTCATAGTCGTCCGGCGGCAGCAGGGTCTCGAACACCACCTCCGAACGGCGCAGGCGCCAGAAATCCACCAGGTCGAGCACGGCCGCCGACAGGCCCAGCTCCAGCAGGCGCGGCGGCCGCAAGCGCCCAAGGATGTCGCGCACCAGCCGCTGCATGTGGGCGATCGCCGCCTGCACCGATCCCACCTGCTCCAGCGCCGCCTCGGTGCGGCCGCCGCTGATATGGCCGGCCATCATGGTCAGGTCGACGTTGGCGGCGAACAGGTGCGGGCCCATCTCGTCGTGCAGATCGCGGGCGATGTCCGCGCGCTCCTCGTCCTGCAGGGTCAGGATCTGCTCCTCCAGCGCCCGGTTGCGGGTGCGCATCACCGCCAATCGCTCGGCCATCTCGTTGACGCCCCGCGACAGGCCCTCCAGCTCCGGCGGGCCGGTCTCCGGCGCGCGGGCCGCGTAGTCGCCGGCGCCGATGCGCGGCAACACATGGCCGACGGCGCTGAGCGGCTCCAGCGCCCGGCCCACCACCACCCACACCAGCGCCGCGCCGGCCAGGCAGGAGAGCAGGAGCACGAAGGCCAGGTCCAGGAACTCGGGCCAGACCGCGGCCATGTCGTTGGCATAGATGGGCCGCAGCTCGACCACCGCCCCGCCGCGCGGACTGGCCAGCCGCACCGGCGCGATATTCTCCCGCAGCAGGGCCGCGAACCAACGCGGCGGCGGCGTCGCGGGTTCGGGCGCGGAGGCGGCCAGCTGTCGCCCGTCCGCGCCGGTCAGCACCGCCTGGATATGACGGTTGCCGTCGAAGGTCTCCACCAGGGTCTTCAGGTCGTTGATGGGAGCGTCGGAGCGGCCGAGATCGGAGAAGGTCCGGCTCACCGCCAGCTGGCCGCCGGCCTGGGCGCTGGTCAGCTCCCCGCGCAGCCAGTGGCGCGCCTGCCACCCGGCCATGGCGAGCCCCGCGCCGGCCCCCAGGACCAGCACCAGAACCACGGCGATGACGACCCGATATCGCAGCGACATGGCTCAACACCTGTACCCGCGCGGCCACGCCGCCAAGGGCAAAATCATTTCGGGAATAATTCCCAAGGGCTGCGGGAACCGGCGCCATGGGCTTTGCACTCCGCCTTTGCCATTCAGCCACCGTTTGCTGAGCCGGGAGCTGTTGATGCGCCAATCGTTGAAGTTTGTTCTGGCGTCGTCGGCGTCGCTCGCCCTTATGGCCGGCGGCGCGGCGCACGCCCAGACCGCTCCGACCGCGCCCGCCAACGCCTCGACCGTGTCCGAGATCGTGGTCACCGCCAAGCGCCTGGACGCGGCTCGCGACTCCATCCAGCCGCAGATCGGCGCCTCGACCTACAAGTTCACCAGCGCGGCCATCGCCGAACTTCCCTCGGGCGAGAACACCTCGCTCAACCAGGTGATCCTGCAGGCGCCGGGCGTGGCGCAGGACTCATACGGCCAGCTGCACATTCGCGGCGAGCACAACGGCCTGCAGTTCCGCATCGACGGCGTGATCCTGCCCGAAGGCCTCAGCGTGTTCAGCCAAGCGCTGAGTCCCCGGCTGGCGGACAGCATCGAGCTGATCACCGGCGCCTTGCCGGCGGAGTACGGCCTGCGCACGGCCGGCATCGTCGATATCACCACCAAGAGCGCCTACGAGAGCGGCGGATCAGTGTCCCTCTATGGCGGCAGCCACGGCGACATCGAACCCAGCTTCGAGGTTTCCGAGCACACCGACAACACCAACCTGTTCGTCTCCGGCAGCTATCTGCAGAACGACCTGGGCATCGAGTCGCCGGACGGAAGATCCGATCCGCTGCACGACCACACGGAACAGTACCAGGGCTTCGCCTACCTGGACCGGATCATCGACCCCTCCAGCCGCGTCTCCGTGATCCTGGGCACGTCCAACGAGAGTTTTCAGATCCCCGATATTTCCGGCGGAGAGAACGGCGGGTTGGGCCTGAATGTGAACGGCCAGACCACCTTTCCCAGCAGCCAGCTCAACGAGAACCAGGTTGAGGACACCCAGTACGGCGTGGTCAGCTACCTGCACACCACCGACAAGCTCACCACCCAGGTCTCGCTGTTCGCTCGCTACTCGACGCTGCAGTTCACGCCCGACGGGGTCGGCGACATCCTCTATGACGGCATCAGCCAGTACGCCGACAAGAGCGACACAGCCGGCGGCGTCCAGGCCGAAAGCTCCTACGCCCTGAACGACCAGCACACGATCCGCGCCGGCGTCATCGCCGAGCTTGATCACTCGACCAGCCAGACCACCTCCCAGGTGATGCTGATCAATAACAATCCCGCGTCGCCGCAATACGGACAACAGATCGGTACGACCCCCTACACGATCGTCGACAACAGCGAGCGCACCGCCCAGACCTACAGCTTCTATCTCCAGGACGAATGGAAGCTGCTGCCCGGCCTGACGCTGAACTACGGGCTGCGGTTCGACCAGTTCGACGGCTATCGGGACGAGAACCAGCTCAGCCCCCGCGCCAACCTGGTCTGGAAGCCCACGTCCTCGACCACCTTCCACGCCGGCTACGCCCGCTATTTCACCCCGCCGCCGTTCGAGCTGATCAGCGGAACCTCGGTGGCCAGGTTCACCCAGCCCACCGGCACGCCCCTGGTCACCTCCTCAGCCAACCCGCTGGTGGCGTCCAGCGGCCTGCTGGTCTCCCCCAACGCCGCTAATCCGATCGTGACCGCCGACACCACCCCCTACGCCGAGCGGGCCAACTATTATGATGTCGGCGCCGAGCAGAAGATCGGCCGCCACACCACCGTCAGCATCGACAGCTACTACAAGACCTCCACCCACCTGATCGACGAGGGCCAGTTCGGCGCGCCGATCATCCTGACGCCGTTCAACTATGCGCGGGGGATTCAGTGGGGGGTCGAGCTGACCTTCAACTACGTCAACGGCCCCTTCACCGCCTACGCCAACGCCTCACACTCGGTGGCTCAGGGCGAAGACTGGATCACCAGCCAGTTCAGCTTCAGCCAGGCGCAGATCAACTATGTGGACAGCCACTACATCTACCTGGATCACGACGAGGCCTACGCGGCCTCAGCCGGCATGTCCTACCGCCTCCCGGAAGGCACCCGCGTCGGCGGCGACCTGATCTACGGCAGCGGTCTGCGCGCCGACCTGCCCTTGGCGGCGGGATCGCCGCTCACCATTGCCTATCCCGGACTCACCGCCATCCCCAACGGCGAGGAGTTGCCCAGCTATGTCCAGGTCAACCTCAGCGCCACGCACAAGTTCACCAACTTCCCCGGCGGCCCGATCGAACTGCGGTTCGACGTGATCAACGCCTTCGACGAGGTCTATCAGATCCGCAACGGCACCGGCGTCGGCGTCTTCGCGCCCCAGTACGGCCCGAGGCGCGGCTTCTTTGGCGGAATCACCAAGGAGTTCTAGACTCGGGCGTGGCCTTCAACTCCGCGATCCCGCACGGACTACCCCTCGCCCTGTTGATCGGCGTGGCGACGGGCGCCGCGACCGCCTTCGGGGGCGTGTTCGCGCTCAGGTTCAGGTCCGCCATGGGCCTGCTCCTGGGATTCAGCAGCGGCGCCGTGATCGGCGTCGCCCTGCTCGACCTCCTGCCCGAGGCGATGGAAGTGGGCGGCTCGCGTGTTCACCCGCTCACGCTGATGACGGCCGTCGTGCTCGGGTTCGCCGCCTATCTCGCCACTGATCGCGGCGGCGCGGCGCTGGCCGACGAACCGTCGTCTCACGGGCGCCATTTGGGACGCCATCTGGGTCCGGCGAGCCTGACCGTTCACAGCCTGATGGACGGCCTCGGCATCGGCCTGGCCTTCCAGTTTTCATCGGTCGCCGGGTTGATCGTCGCCGCCGCGGTGCTCGCCCATGACCTGTGCGACGGCGCCAATACGGTCATCCTGAGCCTGGCCGCCGGGTCGCCGCCGCGAACGGCGAGGCGATGGCTCGCCGCCGACGCCCTGGCCCCGCTTGCAGGCATTGTCGTCGCGCAACTGATCGCCGTTCCGGGCCCGATCCTCGCCCTGCTCATGGCGCTGTTCGCGGGCTTCTTTCTCTATATCGGCGCCAGCGAACTGCTGCCAAAGAGCCATCAAGATCGACCCAAGCGATCAACCCTCGCCGCCACGCTGCTCGGCCTGGGCTTCATCTATGCGGTCGTCCGGATGACGTCGCCCTAAGGCGTCGCCGGCGGCTGCATCGCGCCCAGGGCGCCGACAACCGCAAGGACGGCCAGCCCGATGGCCAACTCCACCGCGACCTGCACGCGCAGCCGCACGAGCCAGCGCTGTTGATCGCCGCCCCTTACCAACGCCGGCGTGATCCAGACGCGGTTGGAGAGCGCCAGGACGCCCATGCAGAGGAACAGCGCGACCTTGGCCAGGAGAACCTGTCCATAGGCCGTGGACGCCAAGGCTGCAGGGGTTGCGATCAGGACCCAACTCTTGAAGACGCCGGTCCCGACGATCGCGGCCACGGCCCAATAGCCGATCCCCGAGAACCGCTGAAGGACGCCGGACGCCTGGTCCCCCATCGCGCCGATCGAGAGCGCGAGCGCCAGCAGTCCGCCGATCCACCAGCCGGCGGCAAGCAGATGCACTGCGTCCGCCGCCTGGTGCGCCGCGCCAAGGACGCCGCCCGGCATGGCGCTGTGGCCGGTCAGGGCGACGCTGGCGAGCAGCAGCCCCGACAAGCCCAGCAGCACGACGTCCTTGGCCGGCCGCCGAAAGACCCGAACCAGGACAACCAAAGCGGCCAAGGCCAACCGCGCCACCCACACCCGCCCGATGTCCGTATCGGTGACGGCCGCGGAAAGCACCTGGGGATCGAACGCGGACCCCAGGCCGCCGCCCATGTTCGCGGCGATGGCCAGCAGTTCGAGGACGCCGGTGACCAGGGCCAGGACGGCGCCGGCGTCGAGCCAGCGCGCCAGGCGCGGCGGCGCCTGCTGTTCGTCGATCGCATAGAAGGGAAACGCCGCCAGGCCGAACAGCAAGGCGATGGCCGCGAAATGCGCGAACCGCGCCCCGGCCAGGACGGCGAACACCTAGTTGACCGTGAAGCTGTAGGTCCCCTCGGTGCGGTGTCCGTCATCGGAGGCGACGGCGTGCCAGGTCACGGTATAGACGCCGGGCTTCAGCGGCTGCTGCATCATCATCATCAGGCCCTTGCCCGCCTTTTCGGTCATGGCCATGGCCGGGATGGCCTTGCCGCCCGCGTCCTTGAGGCTGGCGCCGGACAGCTTCTCCGAAATCTTCTCGCTGAACAGCAGATCCAGGTTCTGCGGCGGGGCCTTGGCGACGCCGCCCACGGGCGGGTCGGCGCTGACCAACTGGGCGTGGGCTTGGGCCTGCGCCGAGGCGGCCAGGGCCAGGGCGAATCCTAACGCCAGGGGCGCGATCGTCTTCATGAGAATGTCTCCCGAACTTCAGCGACGAATGAGACGCGCGAGACCGCTCCTGGTCAACACGAACGTTGGTCCTATCCCCCCGGGGGGCATCTTGCAACACGCCTCCTAGGGCGATAGTCCTCGGTTTAAGCGAGGCTCCCGATGCACGACCGTCCCGACAAGATCAGGCTGCAGAACCGGCTCAGCCGCGTGGAAGGCCATGTGCGCGGCATCGCCAAGATGGTCGAGGAGGACCGGTACTGCATCGATATCCTGACCCAGCTCCAGGCGGCGCGCGCGGCCCTGGCCAAGGTCGAGACCGAGATGCTCAAGACCCACCTCTCCCATTGCATCGAGAGCGCGATCGTAGGCGGCGACGCCGAGGATCAGCGCGGCAAGGCGCGCGAATTGATCGAGCTTTTGGAACGCTCCCGGTGAGACGGCTGGGACTGGTCGGCGTCGGCGTCATCGCGCTTTCCTCGCCCGCCTGGGCTCAGCAGGCCGTCACCGCCGCGCCGTCCGACAACGCATCGGCGGCCATGCCCGGCATGGACATGGCCTCGATGGAAAGCGCGCTCGGCCCCTATGGCATGACCCGCGACGCCTCCGGCACGAGCTGGCAGCCCGATGCGTCAACCCATGAAGGGATCGGCCTCGAGGCGGGCGGCTGGATGGTGATGACGCACGGCTACATCAACGGCGTCTCTGACGACCAGTCCGGCCCGCGTGGCGGAGACAAGGCGTTCGTCGAGGGCATGATCATGGGCATGGCCCAGCACAGCCTCGGCGAAGGCAACGAGCTGGAACTGCGCGCCATGCTGAGTCCCGATCCGTTCATGGGCCCGGGCGGCTATCCGCTCCTGCTCGGCACGGGGGAGACGGCGAATGGCAAGACGCCGCTCATCGATCGCCAGCACCCCCACAACCTGATCATGGAGTTGTCGGCCACGGTCTCCCACCAGATCGGCGCGCACGACAGCGTCTATGTCTATGCCGGCCTGCCGGGAGAACCCGCGCTCGGGCCGCCGGCCTTCATGCACCGGCAGTCCGGCATGGACGATCCCGAAGCGCCGATCACCCACCACTGGCTCGACTCCACCCACATCACCAACGGCGTGATCACCACCGGCTGGCAACACGGGGACGTCAAGGTCGAGGTGTCCGCGTTCAATGGCCGGGAGCCGGACCAGTTCCGTTTCGAAATCAATACGCCCACGCTCGACAGCGTCGCCGCCCGCTTGAGCTGGAACCCGGGCCCGAATTGGTCGCTGCAGACCTCATGGGGCCATCTGACCAGTCCCGAGCAGCTGGAGCCGACGGTCAACGAGGACCGCTGGACCGCCAGCGCCATCTATACCCTGCCGCTGGGACAGGCGGCTTGGTGGTCCACGACCGCGGCGGTCGGGATCAAGCGCGAGTCCTACGGACAAACGCTGAACGGGTTCCTGCTCGAAAGCGCCCTCAAGCCCTCGGACGCCTGGACGATCTTCAGCCGCGCGGAGATCGAGCAGAACAACGAACTCCTCGCCGATGACGCGCCCCCGCCGCCGATTCCGGGACCGACCACGGCCTACACCGTCGGCAAGATCGGCGTTGGCGCGATCCACGACTGGCGCGTCGCGCCGCACCTCAAGTTCGGCGTCGGCGCCCTCTATGACTGGATCTTCGTGCCCACGCCGCTCCGCGTGGCCTATGGCGACGACCCGCACGGCACGATGGCCTTCGTTCGTCTCAAACTGGACTAGGCGGATTGGGTTTTGATTGAATCGGCCCGTTCAGAGCGCAGACCTTGGAACCCTCCAATCGCCCGGACCAAACTTACCCATTTGGGTTTATGGGTATGGTTGCGTTTGTGAGTATATGATGCTGTTCAAGATCACGCCCGCTTGGCGCGTGGGAGGTGAGTGCGGATGAACAAGGCTTGGCGTAATAAGCGTCGCCTCCTCGTGGTTGAGGACGAGGTCCTGATCGCGATGCTGCTGGAGGATCTGCTGTCGGATCTGGGCTTCGCGCCCGGATGGCACGCCGACAATGTCGCACAGGCGCTGGCGCTGGTTTCGGAAGAACAGGCGATTGATGGCGCGATCCTCGATCTCAATCTCCACGGGCTCGCGATCGATCCGGTCGCCCACAAGCTGGCGGAGCGCAACATTCCCTTCTGCTTCATGACCGGCGCCGATGGATCGGTGCCGTCATTTCCGAACGCGCCCGTCCTGAGCAAGCCCTTCACGGCGCCCAACCTGGATGCGGTGATCGACCGCCTCTTCGCCGACGTCGAATAGGCGCGCGGCCGCGTTCGCCGCGGATCGACGATCTCTTTGCAACCGCTACGCCAGTTGAGCGTTTCGTTTCTTCATAGCGGCGCGCAAGATGGGAGCACGGGGGTTGCGCGTAACCGAGGGGCTGAGCCTTTGCGCGTGCACGGCGGCGCTGTTGATCGGCGCGCTCGCCGCGCCCGTTGCCGCGCGCGCTGAGAACCTCGATGACCTGCAGCGGTTGTCGATTGACCAACTGGCCAACGTCGATGTGTCCTCGGTGACCAAGACGAGCGAAGCGATCAGCAGCGCACCCGGCGCGATCTATGTCATCACCCATGACGAGATCGTCCGCTCCGGGATGACCAGCATTCCCGAAATCCTGCGGCTCGCGCCAAACCTGCTCGTGCAGCAGACGGGTCCCAGCCAGTACGTCATCACCGCGCGCGGTTTCAGCGGCAATTCGGCGGCCCAGAGCTTCTCCAACAAACTGCTGGTGCTGATCGACGGGCGAAGCGTCTATTCGCCGTTATATTCGGGCGTCTATTGGGATGTGCAGGCCGTCCTGCCCGAGGATATCGATCGTATCGAGGTCATCAGCGGACCGGGCGCCGCGCTATGGGGGGCGAATGCTGTTAATGGCGTCGTCAACATCATCACGCGCAAATCAGGCGACACGCAGGGCGGTCTGATCCAGGTCGGCGGGGGCGGCTTCGAGCAGACCGTCAACTTCCGCTATGGCGGACGATTGAGCGATGACCTGACCTACCGCATCTACGCCATGGATGATCGGGACCTCGATACGCCGTCGGGCAATGGGACGCGGCTGGACGACGGCTGGACCAAGCCGCAGGCGGGATTCCGCATGGACTGGGATCCGGGCCAGCAGGACGATGTGGTCCTGCAGGGCGACGCCTATCACGGAGTCGAATCCAATCCGGGCTCGGCGGCGACCGAGCTTAGCGGCGGCGATCTCCTTACCCGCTGGAGCCACAGTTGGGAGGGCGGAGCGAGCCTGCAAGTCCAAGCCTACTTCGACACCACCGAGCGCGCCACCGAGGACGACGGCGGCAAGCTCACGCTGAACACCTTCGACGTGGACATTCAGCACAGCTTCGCCTTGGGCGATCGCAATGCGCTGGTCTGGGGCGGCGGGGTCCGGATCAACCAATACGCCCTGTTCGGGCCCCCCCAGTTTCTGTTCTATCCACAGACCGGATCGCTCAATCTCGGCGACGTGTTCGTCCAGGACACCATCTCGCTTACCAAGACCCTCGATCTGATCCTCGGCGTCAAGCTGGAGGATGACCCGTATTCAGGCCTGGCGACGCTGCCGAACGCGCGCCTGTCCTGGCGGCCCACCAGCCATATTATGTTTTGGACCGCCGCCTCGAAGGCCATCCGCGCGCCCACCCCATTTGATGAATCCGTTGTCGAGAAAATCGGCTCGATCACCTACCTGACCGGCAATCCGGACTTCGAGGCCGAGCGCGTCATTGCCTATGAGTTGGGCGCGCGAGCGGAGTTTTCATCGCGTTTCACCCTCTCGATCTCCGCCTACGACAACCAGTACGCCGACCTGAGAACTGTAGATCCGACCCCGGGGCTGTTCATTCCCCTGACCTGGGGCAACCAGCTCAAAGGCGAGACCGACGGCGTGGAGACCTGGGCCGACCTCCAGCTGACGTCATGGTGGCGGATTTCGGCGTCCTATACCTGGGAGGCGGAGCATTTGAGTTTCGTTCCGGGCGCCAGCGGCCTCTTGGGCGTGCTGCAGAATGGAGACGATCCCGCCGACCAGGCCTCTCTCAAATCCTCGATGGATCTGGGCAATCGGGTCACCTTGGATGCGGACTTGCGCCACGTCGCCGCGCTGCCAAATCCGTCGGTTCCCGCCTATACCGAGCTCAATGCCCGCCTGGGCTGGGAGATTGTCCGCCATCTCCAACTATCGGTGGTTGGGGCAAATCTGCTAAACCCCGAACACATGGAAGCGCCCGCGCCGGCAATCCCGGTTCCGCGTAGCGTGTACGCCGAACTGCAATGGCGGTTCTGAGAGCCCGCCCTACCCGCGATCGCGCTGGCTTCGCCGATCGTGCGCGACTTGCGCTGACCCTGTGGCTGTGCG
>Ga0302314_10003752_pt1 | contig 27952 bp, 23 predicted proteins | sample III_Palsa_N2_3_FD_200533 | JGI IMG/M metagenome (GOLD analysis project Ga0302314, IMG submission 200533) | Peat permafrost microbial communities from Stordalen Mire near Abisko, Sweden - III_Palsa_N2_3 | ecosystem: Environmental > Terrestrial > Soil > Palsa > Peat permafrost | place: Sweden...
GGTGTAGACGCCGGCAAGGCTGGCGATGTCGAGGGGCTGCGTCATGTTGGGGCAACGCCCGCTTCGAAACCCTCTCCCTCCAAGGGAGTGTGAAAATATCGGCGAGAAGGGCGAATCTCCCTCTCCCCCCCCATGGGGCGGAGAGGGAGTCATTGAGACCTGTGCGGTAAGCCTCTCACGGCGAGATGTGGACTGACCCGACAAATTCACACGCTCCGAGCGGGCGAGGGGCTCGACAATCTTGGCGCCGATCCCGCAGGCACGACAGCCATCACCTTCATGAAAAACACCGATCATCCCAACCTCCCATCGCTCGGGCGAAACACCACCAAGCCCTGGCCGGTCGCGACCGAACGGCCTTCGGCGCAGCGCAGCTCGATCACGATGCCGTCCGCCGGCGCGGTGACGGCCATTTCCATCTTCATCGATTCGACGATGACGAGCGGGTCGCCGGCCTGGACCTGTTGCCCGGCACTGCACGGGACGCGCCAGATGCTGCCGGCGACGGGGCTGGCGATGGCGATGCAGCCGGGCGGCAGATCGTCGGCGCCCTGGTCGAGCTCGATGTCGGGCAGCTCGGCGGCATAACTGATCTGGCCGCTCGCCTCCCAACGGGCTCGCTCGGCCGTGAAGGCCGCCTGCTGGCGGGACTGGGCCTGGCGGATGCTGTCGGCGTTTTCCGCCAGGAAGCGCCGGTGCTCCTTCAGGTTGAAGCGGCTCTCGGTGATATCCAGCTGCACACGGCCGTGCAGGAAATCCGCCCGGAATTTGTGCAATTCCTCGGTGCTGACCGGATAGAAGCGGATCTGGTCGAAGAAGCGCAGCAGCCAGGGCCGTGCCGGCGCGAACGCGGCGGTGGCCCGATAGGTGTTCCACATCTGGCAGGTGCGTCCGACGAATTGATAGCCGCCCGGACCTTCCATGCCATAGACGCACAGATAGGCGCCGCCGATGCCGACGGCGTTTTCCGGGGTCCAGGTACGCGCCGGATTGTATTTGGTCGTCACCAGCCGATGGCGCGGATCGATCGGCGTCGCGACCGGGGCGCCGAGATAGACATCGCCCAGGCCGAGTACCAGATAGCTCGCGTCGAAGACGATGCGCCTGACCTCGTCGATTGTGTCGAGCCCATTGATGCGGCGGATGAATTCGATATTGCTCGGGCACCAGGGCGCAGCGGCGCGGACCGATTGCATGTATTTGCCGATGGCGAGCTGCGTCGCCTCGTCGTCCCAGGACAAGGGCAGATGGACGATGCGCGAGGGCACTGCCATCTCTTCGATCGGCGGCAGGGTCGCCTCTTCCTGCCGCGCCAGCGCCAGCAGGGTTTCGAGCGGCAGGATCCGGCTGTCGTAATGGATCTGCAGCGAGCGGATGCCCGGCGTGAGATCGATGATGCCCGCCAGTGCTTTAGCTTCGAGCGCCAGCATCAGCCCATGCACGCGCAGGCGCAGTTCCAGATCGAGCACCAGCGGGCCGTATTCGATCAGCAGATATTTATCGCCGGCCCGGCGATAGACCACAGCCGGGCGCACGCCCGCCGCCGGCAGATCCGACAGGATCGGCGCGTCGGGGCCGGTGCCGGCCGGGATCGGCAAAGCGGCCGGTGCGACTGCGACGAGTTCGGCGATCAGCCGCTCCTGCGCCGCCTCGGCCTGGGCGGCCTCGATCGGGCTCAGCCGCCGGAAGCGCACACGGTCGTTCGGCCGCAGCTGCCCGAGCTTCCACAGCTCGGCCTGCACGATGGTGACCGGGCAGACGAAGCCGCCCAGCGACGGCCCGTCCGGCCCCAGGATCACCGGCATGTCGCCGGTGAAATCGACGGCGCCGATGGCATAGGCATTGTCGTGGATATTGGACGGGTGCAGCCCGGCCTCGCCGCCATCGGCGCGGGCCCATTTCGGCTTGGGGCCGATCAGGCGGATGCCGGTACGGCTGGAATTGTAATGCACCGCCCAGGTCGCGGCGAAGAAGACTTCGATGTCTTCTTCAGTGAAGAAATCGGGCGCACCGTGCGGCCCATAGAGCACGCCCAGCTCCCAATCATGGCTGATGATCGGCGGCAGCCCGTCCGGGATCGGGCGCGGTGCGGCGTCGGGCGCGGGGGATCCGACATGCAGCACGTCGCCCGGCAGCAGCGCCCGCCCGCCATGGCCGCCGAACTTGCCCAGGGTGAAGGTCGCCCGGCTGCCGAGATACTCGGGCACGTCGAACCCGCCTTGGACTGCAAGATAGGCCCGGCATCCGGCATGCTTGATCGCACCGATGCGCAGGGTGGCGCTGGTGGCAACGGCGATTGGCGCCCAGAACGGCACCGGCACGCCGTCGAGTTCGGCCGCCATTTCGGCGCCGGCGAGGCAGATCAGCGCCGCCGCGTTGAACTTCAGCGTCGGCCCCGAGACGGTCAGCTCCAGCGCCGCGGCACCGGGCGGATTGCCGAGGGCGACATTGGCCAGGCGGAACGACACGGCATCCATCGGGCCGGAGGGCGGTACGCCGACATGCCAATAGCCGAGCCGCCCGGGATAATCCTGGATCGTCGTCTGGGTGCCGGCCAGCAGCACCTCGACACTGCGCGGCGCATAGGCGAAGCGCTCCAGGCTGCGCGTCGTCATGGTGCCGCCGGTGAAGAGCGGGGAAGCGGCCAGCTGGCGCAGATAGTCGAGATTGGTCTCGATGCCGGCGATACTGGTCGCCGCCAGGGCTGCGCGCAGCCGGGCCAGCGCCTCGTCCCGATCCAGGCCGGTGACGATGATCTTGGCGATCAGCGGGTCGTAGAAGGGCGTGATCTCGGTGCCATCCTCGACCCAGGTCTCGACCCGCGCATCGGCCGGGAAGCGGGCGCGGGTCAGCAGCCCGGAGGACGGGCGGAAGTCGCGGGCGGGATCCTCGGCGTAGAGCCGGACCTGGATCGAAGCGCCCTGCGGCGGCGGGCTTTCGAGCGACAGCCGCTCGCCCGCGGCCTGGCGGATCATCCATTCGACCAGGTCGATGCCGGTGACCTCCTCGGTGACGCCGTGCTCGACCTGCAGCCTGGTATTGACCTCGAGGAAATAGAACTCGCCGCTCTTTGTGTCGTAGATGAACTCGACCGTGCCGGCGCTGGCATAGGCGACCGACTGGCCGAGCCGGATCGCCGTGTCGCTTAAGCTAGCGCGCACGGCGTCGGTCAGGCCGGGCGCCGGCGTCTCCTCGATGATCTTCTGGTTGCGCCGCTGGGTCGAGCAGTCGCGCTCGCCCAGCGCCACGACCCGCCCGGCACCATCACCGAAGATCTGCACTTCGATATGGCGGCCATGCTCGACATATTTTTCGAGGAAGATGCCGGCCTCGTCGAAGTTGCCGCGTGACAGGCGGGCGACGCGGGCAAACAGGTCGTCCATCTCCGTCTCGTGCCGGCACAGCTGCAAGCCGATGCCGCCGCCGCCGGCCGTGCTCTTGATCATGAGCGGATAGCCGATCCGCCGGGCCTCGCGCTTGGCGTCCGCGGCATCCGCGACGAGGCCGCTGCCGGGTGCCAGCGGCACCCCCGCTTGCGCGGCCAGCGCGCGCGCGGCGTGCTTCAGCCCGAAGCGCCGCATCTGGTCGGGAAGCGGGCCGATGAACACGATGCCGGCGGCGGCACAGCTCTCGGCGAAGCCGGCATTCTCGGACAGGAAACCATAGCCGGGATGGATCGCTTGCGCTCCGGTCGCCCGCGCGATGTCGAGCATGCGGTCGGCGCGCAGATAGCTTTCGGCGACCGGGGCGGGGCCGATGCAGACGGCCTCCGTCGCCTGGGCGACATGGAGCGAATTGCGATCGGCCTCGGAATAGACCGCGACCGAGGCGATGCCCATCCGGTCCAGGGTCCGGATGATCCGGCAGGCGATTTCACCGCGATTGGCGACAAGGATCTTCGTGAACATTGCAGCCGCCGGTCAGGCGGGGTCCCAGATCAGGACTTCGATCGGCGTCGGGTTGTAGCCGTTGCACGGGTTGTTGAGCTGCGGGCAATTGGAGATGAGGGCGATGACATCCATGCAGGCGCGCATCTCGACATATTTCCCCGGTCCGCTGACGCCATCGGCGAAGCTGAGGCCGCCCTCCGGTGTGACCGGCACGTTCATGAAGAAGTTGATGTTGTGGGTGATGTCGCGCTTGGTCAGGCCCAGCGCGTCATGCTCGGCCAAGGCCAGGAGCCAGCTGTCGCGGCAGGCGTGCATGGTCCGCTTCTCCAGCGCGTAGCGTACGGTGTTGGATTCACTGGCGCAGGCGCCGCCCAGCGTGTCGTGCCGTCCGACCAGATCGGCGACGATCTCCAGCATGACGGCGCCGGAGGTCGAGCGCAGCTTCGAGCCCAGCCCCAGATAGACATTGCCCTGCTCGCGGATGGTATCGACCGCGCTATAGCGCTCGGCCGGATCCGTGGCGCTGAAGAACAGGGTATCGGCGGCCTGGTTGCCCTCGAGATCGACGATGCGGAAGATCTGGTCCCGGTCGATCCGCTTCACCCAATAGTCGCCGGCCGGGATGATCTCGCGAAATGCCGCCGTTGCGGGCGTCAATGCACTTTCCTTGAGCATTTCTAGCTCCCCGTCCCGCAGCCGCACAGATGATAGATCGCGTTGTTCTCGAAGCCGCGCCCGTTCTCGGGGCGGAAATTGCGGCAATAATCATCCGACCCGACCGGATCGGCTGTCCGGAACTCCAGCGCCACCGGCTGGCGCGGATACTCCAGCGCCGGGTTCATCGGATGCGGGCAGGTGTGCACCAGCACCAGCGTGTCCATCTCGAAGCGCAGCTCGACGGCGGAGCCGGCCGGGGAGTTCGCCGGATCGAACGCCATGGCACCCTCCGCGCCGACCGCGACCTTGCTGAACCAATTGACATTGGCGGCCAGATCGCGGCGCCCGAGGCCGTATTTGCCGGCCTCGACCAGGAAGGCGTCATGCCCGTTCTGGGTCCAGCCGTTGCGATGCGCCTGATAGGTCTTGAGACCCCAGCGCTTGGCGACCAGCGCCTTGTCGGCATTGCCGGCGACCGTGTCGTGCCAGCCGACGCTGTCGGCCACGATCGAGCAGAAGATCCGGCCCATATCGGAATAGAGGCAATGGCCGTGTGTCAGCTTGAAGGTGTGCTGGCATTTCAGCGTGTCGGGCGCGTTGTAGCGCTCCAGCGGGTTCTGCGGATTATAGAACAGCATGCCGAGATTGGCGCCGCCCTGCTGGTCGATCAGCCGGAGCAGGGTGCCGCGGCGGGCGGTGAAGGACCAGTGCTTGCCGCCCTCCAGCACGGTCTCATAAAGTGGTGCGGCGGTGGGTGGGGATCGAAATGTCATGGCGTGCAGCCCCTCTCGCGCAAATGCAACCGTCACATTTTCGAGGAGGCCGTGGCGTCTCGGGATCACGACGAGTGCGTGCGGAAGATCATCCCGAGGGCGCCAAGGCAGCCTCGATCGTCGATCTCCCGGGCTTTTGTCCCGCCGTGTGTCCGCCGGCGCTTGACCTGCGGATGGCATCTCTCGGACCAGTCGCCTCGCGAGGCCGGAACCCTAGACGCCTGTGAGGCGATATAACGCAAAAGTCGGGCCAATTCCAGCGGCACGGGTGCGGCCGCCGCTCTAATGCCCGGGCTTGGCCAGATAGGCCGCGGATTCGGCACCGACGACGGCGATCAGATTGCCCATGGTGAGGTTGACGTCGATCAGGTGCAGGCCCCAATCCGACCGTACCTTGCCGTCGATGACCACGTCGCCGGTTATGTCGTTGACCCGCGCGCCGCCCGGGGTCGGGTGCAGGGTGACGGCGAGATAGGAACCATGCTCATCGGCCAGGCATTGGGCGCTCAGCAGGCCCGGAACCTTGACGAAGGGGGTATAGATCGGCTGGGGCGGATTGGTCCAGGCCGGCGGCGGTGCGGCGGAATCGGCGGCGGCGACGCGCCGGGCGGCCAGATAGGAGTCGAGCACGCCCGAGCCGCCGCCCAGGGCCGCCGGATTGGCGCAGACCGCCTGCATCCCGTCCGGCGCCTGGCCGAAACGGCTGCCGGGCGGCGGTGGGGCATCGGCGCGGAAATCGGCGAAGGCGATGACACAGCCGGTCTGGCTATTGGCGCGGCAAACCGGAATGTGCTGAAAGGCACCGCCGATATCGGCGCCTTTGGGTACCGGCAGGGTGGTGCCCATCAGGATCGCGGAGACCAGCTTGGCCTGCACCGGCTTGCCGTCGATTTCGTTCTTGATGAGCTCGGTCAGCAAGTTCGCCCCTTGGCTATGGCCGATCAGCACGAAACCGCGGCCCGTGTTGTCATGGGCGAGATACTCGTGCCAGGCCGCGACGATATCGCGATAGGCCAGCGCACGATCCGCCGGGATCGGCTTGCCGGTCATCGCCGCGTGGAGTGCCGTGAAGGTGATCTGCCGGTACATCGGCGCAAAGAGGCGGCATTTGGCGCCGAAACGGGCGAATTGGTGCTGAGCCACGCTGATCTCTTCCGGGCCGATGACCAGATCGGCATTGCCGCCCGGCTCGCGCGAGACCGTGGGATCGACGTAGAAGCAATCGATGGGCGCTCCGGCGTCGGCATGGAAGGCCTCGCGCGTCAGCTTGCCGTCGGCGGCGATGATGGTCGCTTCCTGATCGGCGGCGCAGGCATCCTGGCGGCCGGGCCGGCACAGCCAGGCGTCCGGATTGGCATAGGTCTCGGCGCCGGCCGCGGCGGGGCGGTCGACGAATAATCCCGCAACCAGGACCAGGCTCGACAGCGCCGCCCGCATGACCATCGCGACCATGTTTCCCCTCGCCCGTCGTGCTTTCCCGCCGACCCGCATTATACGCGCCGTTCCCATGGCGGTCGACCGTGCAGGAAGACGAGGCCTAACGGAACAGGATCACCACGATCGCGGTCAGGCCCAGCAGCGCGGCTGCCAGCACCCGGTAATTGCGCCAGAACGGCTCGGCTGCGAGCCGGCCGCTTTCTTCGCGAAAAAAGGCCGGCGTCCAGACCAGCGCCTCGATCGCGGCGCTGGCGGGCGCCCAGGACCACAGGCTGACCGCGATCAGCACGGTGGCGTCGATCGCCAGCAGCAGTGGTGCGGCATAGAGAAAATGAAATTCGGTCAGATGATAGACCTCGTTGCTGAGAAACAGCCCGGCGCCGCTGAGCGAGCCGACCACCAGCGTCGCCATGGCGCCGGTGGCATTGGCGCCGCGCCAGAACATGCCGACCAGGAACAGCGCCACGATCGGCGGCACGGCATAGGCGAGCACGCCCTGCAGATATTGCCAGAGCGAGGTGAAATGCTCGATCTGCGGGGCCCAGAGCACGGCCAGCGCCATGAGCCCGAGGGTCGAAATCCGCCCGACCGCGACCAGCCGGCGCCCCGACATGGCAGGCGCCAGTTTCCGTGCCACATCCATGGTGATGAGCGTCGCCGCCGAGTTCAGCGTCGAGGCGATCGCCGTCATGGTCGCGGCCAGGAACCCGGCGATCACCAGCCCAGTCAGCCCGGCCGGCAGCAGGGTGAAGATCAGCGTCGGATAGACCATGTCGGCCCTGGGCAGATGCGGGTAGAGCAGCAGCGCCGCGGTCCCCGGCAGCACCATCAGGAACAGGATCGGCAGCTTCAGCAGCCCGGCGAACAGCACGCCCCAGCGCCCGTGATCGAGGTTCCGCGCCGACATCACCCGCTGCATCATGAACTGGTTGGTGCACCAGTAATAGAATCCGAGCAGCGGCACGCCCAGCACCAGCCCGGGCCAGGGCACGCCGGCATCGCCGATCGGGCGGATCAGCGACAGCATGGACGGCTCGACGCCCTGCATGACCGCGTCCCAACCACCGGCCGCCCGGAAAGCCGCGACCGAGATCACCAGCGCGCCGCCGAACAGCACCACGGACTGGACGATCTCGGTATAGATGACCGCACGCAAGCCGCCGGCCATGGTGTAGATCCCGGCCAGCCCGGCCAGCACCGCCGCGATCTGCCAGAGCGGCAGGGCGGGAAAGATCAGGCGGCACAGCAGGGCGCCGCAATAGAGGCAGCCGGCCGAATCGACGAAGATGTTGAGGAACAGGGTCAGCAGCGCGAAATAGAGCCGCGCCCGCCCGTCATACCGGCGTTCGAGATATTCCGGCATGGTATAGACTTGGCTGCGCAGGATGAAAGGCAGGAGGAAGATGCAGAAGAAGACCAGGATGACGCAGGCCATCCACTCGTAATCATAGACGGAAATGCCGATCGAATAGGCCGCCCCGGCGAGGCCGACCAGCGCCGTCGACGAGATGTTGGAGGCGAGCAGCGCCAGCCCGATCGACATCCAGCCGGATGCGCGCGAGGCGAGGAAGTAGTCCTCCGGCCGGGCATGGCGGCGCGCGACAAACAGGCCCAGCGCCACCAGCCCCAGCGCGTAAGCCCCGACGACGAACCAATCGATCGTGCCGAGCTTCGCCGGACCCAGCGCGTCGAACATGCTTCCTACCCGGTGAAGGACCTATTTTTTTCCACCATGCCATCGGGGCGGGCGGAAGGCCAGACCGGTGCGCGCCGGGTCTTCGATCATCCGGTTCGCCGATCGAAAAGGCGGTACCGAATGCCCGAACATCGATTTCGGCTTCGGGGATAGGTCGTTACCCAGTTATGGCTTGTCGGTCGATCACTTACGCTCAGCAGGAAGCGCATAGCGCCGGATATGGATCTGGTCATCCGCTTCCAGCACGATTTCGAGCACCTTGTTCACCAGGTCGCCATCGGCCGCGAGGTCTTCCAGGGCGACGTCGAACAGCTCGATCTGCATGTCGAGATCCATTCCCTGCGGCGCACCGAGGCAGATCAGGCCGGCATGGAGCGCGACGCCGGCATATTGCCCCTTCGATCCGGGCCTCAATGCCGGTCCGCGGAAGTCGATCGCATTCCGGGTCACGAAGGTCCAGTCATTGTCCAGGATCACCAGTTTCAGTTCCCAATCCTTTTGGCCGGCCAGGCCCAGCCAGACCACATGGGAAGATTCGCCATAGCCAGCGCTGTGGGCGAGCCTGGCGAGTTCGGGGCTCAAGCACTCGTCGATCAGCAGCTTCATCCGGCCCTGCGGTGGCGGGGGACGCGACGATCCGAGATGATGACCGCACCCTTTGGCAACTCGCCGGCCCCGCGTGGACGGCCGCGCATGGGATAGGCCTCGGCATAGAGGGCCGCCAACTCGAGCGTCTCGCCGTCGAGACCCGGATAGGCTGCCAGGACGCGCTCGACAGAATCTCCCATTGAGATCGACGCGGCGAGGTCGTGGACGGGGATGCGCGTTCCTCTGATGACCGGCGTTCCGCCCAGTATCTCCGGCGAGCTCTCCACGATCTCGCGCGCCGCCGCCAGCCGATCGAGCCGCGCGACGATGCGCTCGGCGAAAGGGGCGAAGTCGATGGTCAGGAACTCGTGCCGAACCGTCCAGCTTTCGCCGCGACGCCTCGAGACATGCCAGTCGCGCAGGCGCGGCTCAGCCGCCTTGATCGCATAGACCCGCTCTTCGGCGGTCAAGGACCGGGCGCTCGAGAAATAGAAGGACATCACCATGCAGGCGGCCGGCACGACGTGACGGCCGTTTTCGACCGAGAAGAAGCCCGCCGGAAGGATGCCCTCGTCGATCGCCCGATTGACGTCGCGCAGCGTGATGCCAGAGATCACGGCGGCCTCGCTCATCCTCAGCATCTCCATCGGCGCGGTCATGACGGCTCCAATAAACATTCCGGCGGATCGGAAGATATATAGGGGCGCGCCTGTATTCAAGCTTGGTCAGCGCCCGAGGTCCCGCGCCGCCGCCTGACCCTCACCGCACTGTTGCATGCTCCGGAAACCCCACGAGGCAGCCCTGCGCCTCGTCCCAGAGCGCCAGGCGCCACGAGGCCAGCACGCGACGGACCGGCAGGGCCGGCACGGCCGCCAGTGCCGGCGTCGCCCGGTGGCAGGCCTGGAGCCGGTAATTGGGGATGCGCGGGTTCAAATGGTGGATGTGGTGGAAGCCGATATTGCCGGTGAACCATTGCAGCAGCCAGGGCAGCTTCAGATAGGAGCTGCCGCGCAGCGAGGCGGCGACCGGCTCCCACTCACCCTGCCGGGCCCAAAGTGCGGTCTCGAAGCGGTGCTGGATCGAGAACAGCCAGATGCCGGCGGTGGCGGCGAGCGCCACGATCGGCACCTGGACCAGCAGCACCGCGCGAAACCCGAGCAGGCTGCCGAGGCCGAGGAACAGCACGAGCAAGGCCAGATTGGTCAGATAGACCGAGCGCCGCTCGGCCCGCCAGGCATCGGGCGTGTCGAAGGGCACGCGGTAGAGCAGCAGGAAGACGACCGGCGGCAGCGCCACCAGCGCCACCGCGGGGTGCTGCACCAGCCGGTAGAGCCGGCGCCGCCAGGCGGGCAGGACCCGGTACTCGCCCAGCGTCATGCAGCCCGAATAGATGTCGCTGCCGGCATGGCGCTGATCCAGATTGTTCCAATTTCTGTGATGTCCGGCATGCTGGCGCCGCCACATGGCATAGGGCGTCATGGTCGCGAGACTGCACAGCGTGCCGAAAATATCGTTGAGCCGGCGCGAGCGGAAGAAGGCGCCATGGCCGCAATCATGCTGGATGATGAAGATCCGGACGACGCAGCCGGCGGCCGGCACGGCCAGCGCCCAGGCGGCCCAGATCGACCAGGGCAGCAGGAGGTACATCGCGACCAGCAGCGCCAGCAAGGGCAGCACCGAATTGCCGAGCTGCCAGAGTGCCGGCGCCAGTGCCGGCTGCTGAAAGGCCAGGGTCGCGCGCCGTAGCACGCGCGGATCGTCGGCCGGTTCGGCGGGACTGCGCGCCGGCGCCAGGGCCGACATACTAGGTGCCGCCGCGAGCAAACGCGGCCATCGGCGTATGGGGTGCGGTGAGCATCGAAGCCTCGCCCTGGGTAGATTGCGATCTGCCGATCCGTCTGGGCGCACGGGACCGGCGCGGGCAAGCCGGCGGATGTCGAGGGCGAGCAACGGGTGCCCCTTACCATATTGGGTCGCGGGGGGCGATCCGAAAGGCGGCGGACGAAACAATCGGCATGGGCCGCTGCGGCCTGGTGTCGTAGCACCGCTTCAGCACCGCGATGATCGACGGCCGGGGCTGGACCTGGCCGGCCGGGAATGCCATCCTCTGCCGGGTACTGCCGGTCATCGCTCAACCGAGCCGGGCGCGGAGTGGAGAGGCGCAAATCTTGGCGAAGCATTCGACATCGCGGGTTTGGGTCACCGCCATGCGACGGCTGCGCGTGGTCGAGGCGATGCTGGCCCTGGCCGCCGCAGCGCTAAAGCTGCGCCTCGTGCCGTTCCGCGTGGTCGCGGCGCGGCTCGGAACGGTGTCGTCGAGCATCGCGGCGCCGCGGGTTGATGCGGTCCGGCCTCCCGTTCATCCCGCCATCGCCCGGGTCCGGGCGGCCATGGCCAGCGCCGAGCGGCGCCTGGAGCTGCGCGATTGCTGCCTGATCATGGCTCTCGCCGCCGGCGCCATGCTGCGCCGGCGCGGCGTGGCGTCGGTCCTGCATCTGGGTGTCGCCAAATCGGCGACCGGATTCGAGGGCCATGCCTGGCTCGAAGCCGATGGCCGGATGGTGTGCGGCGGGCGCGTGGCCGCGCGGTTCACGCCGATCGCCCGCATCGTCTCGGAACGACGGCCGGCATGAGAGCAGATGTCGCTGCGGCCTCGGCGGTGACACCCGAATTCGCGCTCGCCGTGGCCTGCGCGGCCTGGCCGCCTTCGGCGCGGCGCGTGGCGGCGGTGCGTGCGGCCTGCGACCGGGGCATCGACTGGCCGGGCTTTCTGCGCACGATCACCCGGCATCGAATCGTCGGGCTGGCCGATGAGGCGCTGCGCGCGGCCGGGGAGGGCCTGCCGGATACGATTGCCCGGCAGCTCGCCGCGGCGGCCGATCGCCAGGCGCGCCGCAATCTCGGCTTCGCCGCGGCGGCGCTGCGCCTGCGCGCGCGCTTCGACGCGGCCGGGATCCCGATCGCCTTCATCAAGGGCGGGCCGCTGGCGCTGCTCGCCTATGGAAGGCTCGAACTCCGGCACGCCAAGGATATCGACATTCTGGTGCCGCCGGATCGGGTCGAGGCGGCATCGGCCCTGCTTGCGGCCGAGGGCTATCGGCGCCTGCGCCCGCCCGACGACGTTTCGGAACCCGATTACCGACGTTGGTGCCGATTGGCCAAGGAGACGGAATGGGCGCACCGGACCACCGGGCTGCAGGTCGAGCTGCATTGGCGGTTGACCGATTTCCCCTCGATCCTGCCGGTGCCGCCGCCGATTGCCACGTATCGCGACATCGAGATTGCCGAGGGCATGGCGTTGCCGAGCTTCGATCGCCGCGACCTGCTGATCTATCTCTGCGTGCATGGTGCCTCCCATGCCTGGTCGCGCCTCAAATGGCTGGCCGATATCGCGGCCCTGCTGGCCGGCGAGAGCGCAGCGGGGATCGCCGAGCTTTACGACGCGGCCCAGCAGCACGGCGCCGGCCGGGCAGTCGCCCAGGCCCTGCTGCTCTGTCATGTCCTGTTCGATGTGGCGTTGCCGCCGGCGATCGAGGCCCGGCGCCGGGCCGATCCGGCCCTGCGCCTGCTGATCCGGCTGGCGCTGCTGGCCATGACCCGCGGTCGCGCCCGCACCGAATTGCCCGAACTGGCCCTCGGCACGGCCCTGGTCTCGCTGTCCGGGTTGCTGCTGGTCGAGGGCTGGCGGCCGCGGCTGGCCGAGGCGCTGCGCCTCTCGCTCAACTTCGACGATATGATGCTGGTGCCGCTGCCGCAGCGGCTGCATTTTCTCTACCCGCTGCTGCGCGCGCCGCTCTGGCTCTGGCGCCGCTTCAGCAGGGGCGCCGCCGCGGTCCGGCCGGCCCGGCTGCCGAGGCCATGAATATGGGAAATCGGGCGAGGGATGGTACAATGCCCGGGTTGCAGGTTCGGAGCGGGCAAATGCGCAAACGGGAACCGGCCGGCGGTCAGGAGCGGCAACGCCCGCCTCTATCGGTGGTGACGGGCGGCGAACCCGCTCCTGCGAAGCCGGCGCCCGGGTTTTCCGACCATCTCGGTCCTCTGCTGCGCGAGATGTACCAGGCGACACTGAACGAGCCGGTGCCGGAGCGCTTCCTGGCGCTGCTGCGCGAGATGGACGCCAAGAGCGAGCAGAAACCCGGCGCGGCCGAACCGGACTGAGACTCTGATCACGTCGCGACGTTCGGATGGTAAGACAGGCTGAGATGGTTCAAGGCGAATTCCAGGTTTTGCCGCTGCGCCGTGCCCAGGTGATGGGAGTTCTCGCGTCGTCGCGGCGCAGCTTCCCGCGCCATGCTCACGACGAGTATGGTATCGGGATTATCGAACACGGCGCCCAGCGATCGGCCAGCGGCCGAGGCGTCGTCGAGGCCGGTCCGGGCGATATCATCACGGTGAACCCCGGCGAAATCCACGACGGCGCTCCGATCGGAGACGCCCCGCGCCGGTGGCGAATGCTTTATTTCAGTCCCGCGTTGATCCGCGATGCGTCGCTGGATTTGGGCGGAAGATCGTCGGAAACCTATGAGTTCGAAGCGCCCAGAATTTGCGATGCGAGCGCATCGCGCCGCGTCGCCAAGCTGTTTCAGCTTTATGCGCGCGGCGCGCCGGGCGATGCGCTGCACAGCGAGGAAAGCCTGTTAGCGATACTATCGGCGTTGAGCGCCCGCCGGCGCATTGGGCCGCGCGCAAGCGGATTTCCGATGCAAGTGCTCAAGGCCAAAGTTCTTGCCGACGAGGATCCGTCGGTCCTGCTGACGCTGGCCGACCTGGCATTTGCGTGCGGTCTCAGCCGCTTTCAAACTTTGCGGGCCTTCGCCCGCGCCACGGGCTTCACGCCGCACGCTTACCTGGTTCAGCGCAGGATCGAGCTGGCGCGGACACTGATCCGGAACGGGAGTTCACTCGTCGACGCAGCGCTCGCCAGCGGGTTTGTCGATCAGAGCCACATGACGCGCGTCTTCGTGGCGCGGTACGGCTATTCCCCGGGCGCCTATGCGACGGCGGCTCGCTGAAAATGCCTTGGGCGACCTCAAAATTATGATCGTCATTGCGAGCGCAGCGAAGCAATCCAGCCTTCGGTGCGGTGGCCCTGGATTGCTTCGCTGCGCTCGCAATGACGGCTAGCAGTGTTGTCGTAACTGATTCGCTCAACTTTGGGCGTCGCCTCAGCCGCTGCAATCCGATCCAAGACGGGACCCCTCCATCTCGATGATCCTGCATTTCGGTGTCAGCGCGATCCGCGCGAACACCGAGATGGAGTGAGTAGAGATGGCTTCAGAACAGATCCGGCCTTGTCGCGCCGATGAAAATCCGCGGCTTTTGCACATCATAAACGTCGCGGCCACGCGCTACCGCGGCGTTATCCCCGATGATCGCTGGCATGACCCTTACATGTCCGCAGACGAGCTGACCCGCGAGATCGACTCCGGCGTGAAATTCCTCGGGCAGGAACGCGACGGCGAACTGGTCGGAGTGATGGGCGTGCAGAGCGTCAAACACGTCGAGCTTATCCGTCACGCCTATGTTGTCCCCAGCGAACAGGGACGGGGCGTGGGCGGGCGGCTTCTGGAGTTCCTGTGTGCCCGCAGCGCGCGCCCCATGCTGGTCGGCACCTGGGCGGCGGCCGTTTGGGCGATCCGTTTCTACGAGCAGCACGGCTTCGCGCTCGTCGGCCGTGCCGAGGTTCCGCAGCTGCTTCGTGCCTTTTGGTCGATCCCTGAGCGCCAAATCGAAACGTCTGTTGTTTTGACCAAAGGATATACGCTTTGACGCGTTTCCGCTTGAGCCGCATTTGCTCAATAGAACTTCAATTCGACCGCAAGAAGCGGATCGACCGCGATGTTGTGCTTCGCGTAGGAGGCGGCCTCGCCACCGGGGAAGCCTGCCATGAACGAGACATCCGCGGCGCTGCGCCGCGCCTTTGACCATGCCGCTGCCTATCTTGACGGGCTCGACGATCGGCCCGTCGCCGCGACCGCGACCCTGCCGGAACTGCGCCGCCGTTTGCACATTGCCTTGGCGGCCACGCCGACGCCAGCGACGACGGTCATCGACGATCTGGTCGCAGCGACCGAAGGCGGGCAACTGGGTTCTGCGGGCGGCCGGTTCTTCGCCTGGGTCATCGGCGGTGCGCTGCCCTCTGCCTTGGCGGCCGATTGGCTGGCGTCGGCCTGGGATGTGAACGCCTGCCTCTATGCCTGCGGTCCGGCCGCCGCGATCGTGGAGGAAGTGGCGGGCGAATGGGTCAAGGAGGTCCTGGATCTGCCGCGCGACGCTTCATTCGCGTTCACGACAGGATGCCAGTTCGCCCATCTGACCTGTCTCGCGGCGGCGCGGCATCGCCTGCTCGCCGCGCGCGGGTGGGATGTCGAGGCGAATGGGCTGGCCGGAGCACCGCCGATCCGCGTGCTCGCGACCGAGCAACGCCATGGATCGATCGACCGGGCCTTGCGCTTCCTGGGGATCGGAACGAGGGCCCTGCAGCCCCTGGCGACCGACGATGCTGGCCGGCTCAGGGCCCCGACAGTGGCGACGGCCCTCGCCGCGGCGGACGGCCCGACGATCCTTGTGCTGGATGCGGCCGATCTCAATGTCGGTGCCTGCGATCCCTTCGCCGAACTGATCCCGCTGGCCCGAGCCGCCGGCGCCTGGGTGCATATCGATGGTGCCTTTGGCCTGTGGGCGCGCGCCAGTCGGCACTACCGATCTCTCGTCAAGGGCGTCGAGCTCGCCGATTCCTGGGCGACCGACGCGCATAAATGGCTGAACACGCCGAAAGACAACGGCATCGCCATCGTGCGCGACCGGGCGGCGCATCGCGCGGCGATGACGCTCAGCGCCGATTATCTGGTCACGGGCGGCGATGCGCGCGACGCCATCGACTGGACCCCGGAATGGACCCGTCGCGCCCGCGGCTATGCCGTTTATGCAGCACTGCGGGAATTGGGCCGCGACGGGATCGCCGACTTGGTCGATCGATGCTGCGACCATGCCAGGGCGCTGGCGCTCGGCATCGCGGGCCTGCCGGGCGCCGAACTGATCGCCACCCCCAGCCTCAATCAGGGACTGGTGCGTTTCCTCGATCCGGACGGCGACCATGACCGCCACACCGATGCGCTCATCGCGGCGATCAATGCCGAGGGGACGGCGTTCTTCAGCGGCACGACCTATCGGGGACGCCGCGCGATGCGGATCAGCGTGGTCAATTGGCGGACCAGTGCCACGGACGTGCGTCGCACGATCGAGGCCGTCGGGCGCGTGCTGGCGGATAGCCGGTATGAGGCCGCACGAGAAAGACGTTGAGGGACGGCGTGGCATTGGGGGCAGCCCGCAGCTCAACCTAGTACAGCGATTTCCTGTTTCTGCTCCTATGGAGCGCGCGGCCTGCCCCCCTCACCCCGACCCCCTGCCGCGCGCTTCCGCGCGGCCTGCTTCGCAGACGGAGCGCCGCGCTTTAGCGCGCGCTCCCACGAGGGGAGAGGGAGAAGAAGGGCGCACGATAAAGCCCTCTCCCCTCGTGGGCTACCGTGTGCACACATCTATCTCCGGATCGGCTATTTCCGGTAGAAGCGGAAAAACCTGGACCGGATAGAATTCCGTTTGACTTCAAAAGATTGTCATCCCCGGGCTTGTCCCGGGGATCCACGTCGGGCAACCGCCTCTGGTCTTACAGGCCAGTGTCTCGGCCCGACGTGGATGGCCGGGACAAGCCCGGCCATGACGGGGTGGGAAGAAAGCCCTTGAAATGAAAAGCAAAACTAGATCCTATCCGGAGATAGATGTGTGCACACGGTCGCCCCTCGTGGGAGAGGGTTGGGTGAGGGGGCAGGCCGCGGTGCGACCGGGCACATCCTTGACAGCTTCGGTCAATGGCGGCGCGGACCACCCGTCACCCGTCACCCGTCACCCGCCGCGGCCGCCGGCGCGGCGCGCAACCGGCGCGGTGCCGGTCCAGGCATCGGCGTCCTCGACACCGTTCAATTGCTGCTGCAGGTCCTGTCGGGCGCGTGACACCCGGCTCTTCATGGTGCCGGGCGGACAGCCGGCGATCGCGGCGGCTTCTTCATAGGAGAAGCCGCTGGCGCCGACCAGAGTCAGCGCCTCGCGCTGGGCCGGCGGCAGTTTGCGGAAGGCGCGGGTGAAGTCGCGGATTTCGAGGCGGGCCTCCTGGTCGCCGTCGATCGCCGCGATGTCGCCCAGCGCCTCGCCGCTGATTTCGGATTTGCGGCTGCTGCGCCGCATCTCGTTGAAGAAGCGGTTGCGCAGGATGATGATCAGCCAGCCCCTGAGATTGGTGCCGGGGCGGAATTGGCCGCGATTGGCGAGCGCCTGCACGATGGTGTCCTGGACCAGATCCTCGGCCCAGACCGGGTCGCGGGACAGCATGCGCGCAAAGGCCCGCAGATGCGGCAGGCATTCGATCAGGCCGATTTTGAATTCATCAAGTTCGGACATGGATATCCTCATGTCTCATTTGAAAGATCGTCAATATTCTTGGGTCGTCAACCGATGAAATGCAGGATCGAGATCCGGCTGGCTGACCTGGGCAAACGACACGGGCGAATGAATGGTTCCGGATCGGCGCTGGGCCGGATCAGACCGGTGCTGAGGACTTGGATTTTCGGGCGATCTCGAGGCCGCGACCGATCGTCTCCGGCGCCTCGGCATCGGCGCTGGCGAGCGGGCGCGCGATGTCTTCGAGCGAGCGCCCTTCGGCCGCGATGCCGAGCCATAATTCGACGCCGGCCGCCAGCAGCATGAGCAAGGCGGCGAAGCCATAGCCCCAGCCGATGGCACTGCGGTCGCCGGTGCCGATCAGCCGACCGAACAGCGCCGGCCCGGCGATGCCGCCGATGCCTGTGCCGAGCGCATAGAAGAGTGCTATGGCGAGGGCCCGGACCTCCAGAGGGAAGCTCTCGCCGATGGTCAGATAGGCGGCACTGGCGGCGGCCGAGGCGAAGAAGAAGATGACGCACCAGCCGATCGTCTGGCCGGTCGCCTCGAGCGTCCCGTCGACGAACAGCCAGGCGAGGCCGAGCAGCAAACCGCCCGAGACGGCATAGGTGCCGGCAATCATCGGCCGCCGGCCGATCGTGTCGAAGAAGCGCCCGAGCAAGAGCGGCCCGGCGAAATTCCCGAGGGCAAAGGGCAGGATATAGAGCCCGATCCGATCGGAGGCGACCCCATAGAAGCGACCCAGGACGAGCGGATAGGTGAAGAAGATGGCATTGTAGAAAAACGCCTGAGATGCCATCAGCACCAGCCCGAGCAGAGCCACGCGCGGATAGCTGCGCAGCAGAGTGCGCAGCAGATCGAGCGGTCCGACGGCGCGGTCGCGGCGATGCAGGCGCAGCGTGCGGGACTGTCCCGGTGCGGCGCCGCCGCTCAGCACCTCGATCGCGGCCGTGATCGCCTCGGCCTCGGCGACCCGGCCCTTGGTCACCAGCCAGCGCGGGCTCTCCGGGACCCAGCGGCGCAGGACCAGGATGATCAGGCCCAAACCCGAGCCCAGGCCGAAGGCGAGGCGCCAGCCGAGATCGGGCGGCAGGCGGCCCGGCGCCAGCAGCAGCACGGCCCCGCCGGCGCCCAGCCCGGCGCCCAGCCAGAAGCTGCCATTGACGATGAGATCGGTCCGGCCGCGAAACCGCGCCGGGACGAGTTCCTGGATCGCCGAGTTGATTGCGGCATATTCGCCGCCGATGCCGGCGCCGGTGAGCGCGCGCAGCAACACGAAGCTCCAGAAATCCCAGGCGCAGGCGCTGAGCGCGGTCGCGACCAGATAGAGCCCGAGCGTGATGCTGAACAGGCGCTTGCGGCCAAGCCGGTCGGTCAGCCAGCCGAAGAACAGGGCGCCGAGCACGGCACCACCCAGATAGAAGCTGGCGGCGAGGCCGATATCGGCGTCGCTCAGATGCAGGACCGGGCTCTCGGCGAGCGCCCCCGAGACCGAGCCCGCCAAGGTCACCTCGAGCCCGTCCAGGATCCAGGTGATGCCGAGGGCGGCCACGACCAGCGTGTGAAAACCGCTCCAGGGCAGGCGATCGAGACGCGCCGGAATATCGGTTTCGATGATCGCGTCCGCGGCGGCGCTCATGGGCCGGCACGCTTCGGCGCAGCGGCTTCCCGTTTCGGCTGCTCTGGAGCGCATGGCGCCCCCTCACCCAACCCTCTCCCACGAGGGGAGAGGGCTTTATATTGCGCCCTTCTTCTCCGTCTCCCCTCGCGGGAGAGGGGCGGGGTGAGGGGGCAGGCCGCGTGAAGATAGCAGCAGAACCCTGGAATCGATGTACCAGCCACGGCCGTTCCTCCCAGACGGATCAACCAATGCCCGGCGGGATGGTTCCGCACTCAGGTATTACCGCCGAGGAAATGGCCGAAAGCGCTCAGGCTGCGGATCCGGTCGCACAGGATCTTGGTGATGGCCAGCATCGGCACGGCGAGCACGGCGCCGGGCACGCCCCACATCCAGTACCAGAAGACGATGGCGAAGATGATCAGGACCGGGTTGAGCGTAAAGCGCCGGGCCAGCAGCACCGGCGTGATGCCCTGACCCTCGATGATATGGATGACGAGGTAGCCGGCGGCCGGCAGCAGGCCCTGCAGCACGGAATCGAAGCTCAGCAGCCCGATCACCAGGAAGGTGCCGACACCGAGCGCCGGTCCCAGGATCGGCAGGTAGTTGAGCAGAAAGGCGACGGCGCCCCAGAGCAGCGGGTCGCTGATGCCGATCGCATAAGTCAGTGCTGTCGTGGCGAGGCCGACCAGCAGGTTCATGATGGTCACGGTGACCAGATAGGCCGAGATGTCCTGCTCGATCTGCTGCGCGATGTCGACGACCTGCCTTTTGTCGCGGAAACGCGGCAGGATCTCGACCGCCCGGCGCAGGAAGGTGTCGCCCGAGACCAGCAGGAAGAACAGGAACAGCAGGCTGGTCCCCGCTATGCCCAGCACCTCGCGGGTGCCGGTGAAGATGGTTTCCGCCGTCCAGGGATTGTGCTCGACCACCACGGTCGAGGTGGTGGGTTCCTTGGTCAGCGCCTCCAGCTGGTGCAATTGCTGATCGACGGCCCGGATCGGCGCGCGCAGAGCGCTCAGACGCTGTTCCAGGCGTGGGCCGGCCTGCGGCAGCTGCGACAGCCACGAAGCGGCCGGCGCCGAGACCAGCGTGCCGATCCCGACCAGCAGGCCGACCAGCAAAGCCAGCGTCAGCAGCACCGCCAAGGTCCGCGGCAGCCAGAGCCGCTGCAGCCCGCGCACCGCCGGCTGCAGCAGCAATTTGAGCACGAAGGCGAAGACCACCGGCAGCACGATATCGACTGCAAGATAGCTCACCACCAAGACGGCAATCAGCAGCAGCAGACCCAGAAACACGGTCTTGGCATCCGACGGCAGGGGCAGGTCACGACCGGATTCCGCGGTGGGCTCCGCCGCCGGCCAGCCATCATCACGCGTAAGCGCCAGGGGCTTGTCCATGGCCATGTCCCGATCGTCTAGGAGCCTGTCGGACTTAAGGTTTTTGCGCAACTATCGAAAAGTCCTGCCGCCGAAATCATGCTTTTCATTCTGACATCGGAGCTTCAAAAGACATTAAGTTCCAAAATTTTCGGATTTTTGGCTAAGTCCGACAGGCTGCTAGAGCAAGATGATTTTGCCGACGCAAAATCTGAATCTTGCTCTACTTCATTTGTTCAGAGCCCGATTCAGGTTTCGGAACGAAACCATCGGGCTCTAGCCCGGAGCGGCCCGCAGTCGTGAAAATAACGGCGGGATGCCGGATTGGTTGCATGCCGGCGATGCCGTTGCGGAACCGCGATGGTCGTCCCACGTTGATGTCGTCGAGACCGACAGGGAGCGGCGCCGTGATGACCCTCGAAGAGACGCTGCGTGCCTATCGCGGCTATGCGCCGACCTATGATGTCGTCTTCGGGCCGATCCTGAGCGACGGCAGGCGGATGGCGGTGCGCCTGGCCAATGCCCGGCCGAACCAGCGCCTGCTCGAAGTCGGCGTCGGCACCGGCCTGTCGCTGCCGCATTTCCGCCGCGACGCGATCGTCACCGGCATCGATGTCTCGCCCGAGATGCTGGCCAAGGCGCAGCGCCGGGCCGATGCCCTCGGCCATGCCGGCGACTGGCGGCTCGAGATCATGGATGCCCAGGCCATGGGCTTTGCCGATGACAGCTTCGATGCGGTGATCGCCCTCTATGTCGCCTCGACCGTGCAGGATCCGGCGCGGTTCGGCGCCGAGCTGCTGCGCGTCTGCCGACCCGGCGGCAGCATCGTCATCGTCAATCATTTTTCGTCGCGGCCGGGACTGCTCGGGGCGGCGGAGCAGTGGCTCGGCCGTCATGCCGGGCGGCTCGGCTTCGAACCGCATTTCCCGCTCGACCGTTTCGTCGCCGAGACCGGGTTGCAGCCGGTCGAGCTCAAGCCCGCGGGATTGTTCGGTTATTGGACCTTGCTGCGCGCCGTCAAACCGGGCTGATTCTGGTCCCCAACAGCCGAGCCGGCGTTCCGTTCCATGTGCTTTTCCGCACAGTTGCCCGAATGCCACTGCGACCGCATGCCACCCCGAAGAGATCGAACCGAACGTGCTAGTGGTCTGTTGACCGCTCGCAATCGGTTTTGCGTCATGAATTCGGGAGTATGAGATGCGACGAAGTATTCGAGCCTTGTTCGCGGCCACCGTCGCCCTATCTGCGGCTGGTGTCACGCAAGCGCATGCGCAAACGAGCGGCGGTAATAGCCCCGGCTATTCACCATTCCTCGAAGATTCAAGCTTCGATCCGGTCGGTCCCTATGTCGGCGTGTCCGGCGGCGGCAGTTTCTTTAACGACGTCAGCCCCAATGGTGCCGGCGCCGATGTGAAGAGCCAGTTCCAGAACGGCTATGTCGGGCTGGGCACGGTCGGCTGGAACTTCGGCAACGGCCTTCGCGCCGAGCTCGAAGGCGGCTATCGCCGCAGCGACGTCGCCGGCGTCCGCGGCGCCGGCCCGGGCGAAGCCACTGGCGCGCTCGGCGTGTCGACCGTCATGGTCAACGGCCTCTATGATTTCGACCTCAGCCGCTTCGGCGTGCCGACCGGCGGCCTCGTCCCGCATCTCGGCATCGGCGTCGGCTGGGCCGATCCGCGCTTCGACCATGCCGGACCCTATAATGGCAGCCTGCTCAGCGGCCATGACAGCCTGCTCGCCTATCAGGGCATCGCCGGCTTCGACTACCGGATCGCCCCGCAGGTCAAGCTGAGCCTGGATTACAAATATCTGGGCACCGAGAACGGCAATTTCTATGCGTCGCCGGGTGCTGGCGGCGTCACCACGGCCCGAACCTCGATTCAGGATCAGGCCGTGCTGCTGGGCGTGCGCTATGAGTTCGGCTCGCCGCCGCCGCCGCCGCAACCGGCCGCCCCGCCGCCGCCCGCCTACCGGCCGCCGCCGCCGGTCGCCCAGGCGCCGGAAGCGCAGCGTGCCTTCCAGGTGTTCTTCGACTTCAACAAGTCGGATCTCACCGGGGCGGCCCGCCAGGTCATCAAGGCCGCGGCGACCACGGCGCAAACCGGGCACTTCGTCCACCTGGTCGTAACCGGCCATACCGACACCGTCGGTTCGGCCCAGTACAATCAGGGCCTCTCGGACCGCCGGGCTGCCGCGGTCAAGAGCGAGCTGGTGGCCGATGGCCTGCCGGATGGCGAGATCACGACGCTCGGCGTCGGCAAGACCGGGTTGCTGGTCCCGACCGCCGATGGCGTGCGCGAGGCCCAGAACCGGCGTGCCACGATCGAGCTGGGCTCGAACGCCGGCTCGTAAACGAACCGCGCGGTTCCACGACGGAAACCGCATCCCCCGCGCCCTTACCGGCGCGGGGTTTTCTTTATGGGTTCGTCACTCGGCCGGCGCGACGGCTTTGCCGGCCGGGATCAGGAACAGCCCGCGCCACTCCGCGACCCGGCCGAATTCGATGAAGCGATAGGACAAGGCACCGATCGCCGCGAGCAGGGTCAGATAGACGGGCAGGGTCAGGGCCAGCCCATCGAGCGGTGCGATATCGCCCAGGAAGACATGGCGCAGCAGCGGCTCGTGCCAGACATAGAGGCTGAAGCACATCATGCCGAGCAGCTGGACCGGCCGATTGACGAAACAGGCGCGCAGCAGCCCGGCCTCGAGCGCCAGCAGCCCGGCGACGACCAGCGCCAGGCCCAAGGTCAGCACATCGGCGAACAGCACCGGCATGCCCGCGAGCCCGGCCTGCTTGGCGCCGATCGCCGCCGCGACCACAATGGCCCCGAGGGTCACGACCAGCCGCGGATAAGCGAGGCGCCGCGGCCGGGCGGCACTGTCGGCATGCCATTGCGCCAGCACCATGCCGGCGCCGAAGACTTCGAGATTGGCGGTCAGCCCGGCACTCAGCGGCAGGTTCGCCCAGGCGAGGCCGCAGCCGCGCGACAGGCAGCCGAGCAGCAGCGTCGCGACCAGGAACCGGACCGCCCCCCACCGGCGCAGCGCCAGCACAACCAGCGGGAACAGCACGCTGAACCAGATCTCGACCCCCAGCGACCACAGCGGCGGGTTCAGATAGGGTTCGAAGCCGTGATTGACGAAGGGGAACAGCACCAGCCCCATCGAGAGCAGCTCGCCCGCGAACTTGCCGCCCATCGGCGGCGGCTGGTTCAGCACCAGGCACAGCACGGCCACGATGTAATAGAGCGGCAGCAGCCGCGCCGCCCGGCGCCGGTAGAAGTCCAGCGCGTCGGCGCCGCTCGCCAGCCGGGCGCGTCCCGTCGCATAGGGCAGGTAGAGCACGAAGCCGGACAGCACGAAAAACAGCTGCACGCCGATCCAGCCATAGGACAGGACGAAACCGCCGGCAAAGCCGGGCTCGAGCGCCACCGCACTGCCCGGCTTGAAATAGAGGCCGAACAGATGATGCCAGATCACGGCGGCAATGGCGACGCCGCGCAAGCCGTTGATGACCGCGAGCTTGGCCTGTGCCGCCGCCATGACTCAGGCGACCCGGGCCGAGGCCGGCACCCTGGCACCCAGGACGCCCAGCAGCTCGGCGGTCAGCCGGGCCTGATCGAAGTGCTCGCGCACGAAACTGCGCCCGGCCCGGCCCATCGGCGCCCAATTTTCCGGATGCTGCGCCAGCTGGATCATGGCGGCGGCGAGCGCGTCGATATCGGCCTCTTGCACCAGCATGCCGGTCTCGCCGTCGCGCATGCCTTCGGGAAAGCCGTTGTGATTGCTGGCGATCACCGGCAGCCCCATGGCCTGCGCCTCCTGCAGCACCAGGCCCTGGCCCTCGACATCGCCGCTGGCCGAAGCGGTGCTGGCCAGCACGAAGAGATCGGCCTGGTCGGCCAAATGGGCGACCGATTCCTGGCTGTGCCGGCCGAGCAAGGTGACCGTGTCGCCGAGGCCCAGCTCGGCGATCAGTGCCGCCAGCTCGGCGCGCAGCGGGCCGTCGCCGATAATGCCGAGGCGGGCGTTGATCCCGGCATCCAGCACCTGGCGAAAGGCGCGGATGGCCAGCCCGTGCCCCTTCTTCTCGACCAGCCGGCCGATGCTGAGGAAGCGCACCGGCCGATCGGGTGCGGCATAGCGGACGCGATAGCGCAAGCGGTCGGGAAACAGCCCGACCGGCAGCGTGAGCGTGCGCGCGGAAGGCGCGCCGATCGCCAGAATGCGCCGCTTGGTATACTCGGTATTGGCGACGAACAGGTCGCCACGGGCGAACAGCCGCTCAAAAATACCCGGCCCATGGGCCTGGACCAGCTCGGAGAAATCATAGCCGTGGCAGAAGGTCAGCAGCGTCCCCTGCAGCAGCCCGACATCGCGCAGCCAGATGCCGAAGCTGCCATTGGGCGCGAAATGGCAGAACACATAATCGAAATGCTTGGCCTCGCCGGCCAGCACGGGTGCCGCCAGGATCAGGCGCAGGATCTCATGCGGCCCGGGCCAGGCGTGGATCCGGTGCAGCGCGCCCAGGATGCGGGCGGCGGCCCGCGGCCGGACCAGCACGGCGAGCGCGTCGCGCCAGCGCCGATGGCGCGGCTGCGGCACGGGCAGATAGAGGATCTGCGCCTCGGCCAGGATGCGGCGGGTCGAGGCGTGCAGGATCTCGGTCGAGCCGCGGCCCGAGGCGATGATCGTGACCGCGATGCCGAGATCGAGCAGCGACACGATCTGGTTCTCGATGAAGGTTTCCGACAGGGCCGGAAAGCGGTCGGTCAGGATCGCGATCCTCACCGTGCCTGTCCCGGCGGATCGAGCAGGGCCAGCACCGGCGGGGGAGCTATCGGCGAGGGCCGAAGCTTCGCCTCCAACCGGTCGACCCAGGCGGCGGCGCGGAAATAGCGGGCCTTGCCGACGCCGAAGCGGGCAAGCGCCAGCAGCAGCAGCCGCTTGGCCGACCAGGGCTTGGCCCGCCAGATCGCAGCGAATTGCCGGGCCGCATGATCCGGCCGCTCGAGCTGCATGAAGATCTCGCCGAGAATGGTTCGGAAGAGGGCGGAATCGACTTGGCCACCTTTGAAGGCCGCGCGCAGATGGGTCCGATAGAGCTGCAGATGGCCCGAGAGGCGCGCCTTGCCGTTCGAGCTGATCCGGCCTTCCCGGGCAATATGCAGCAGGGTCAGCGGCTCGGCCACGCAGGCGAAGCGGGTATGGTTGGCGAGCCGGATCCACAGATCCCAATCCTGGCAGGAGCGCAGGCTGGCATCGAAGCCGCCGATCTGCTGCAGCAGTGCGCGCCGCGCCAGCAGGCACGAGGTCGAGCCGACCAGATTATGGTTGAGCAGGGCCAGGCGCAGATCGCCCTCTGCCGTGGCCCGGCTCAGCGCGCACAGAATGCCGTCCTCGCCATAACTGGCGATGCCGGTGTAACTGGCGCCATATTCCAGCCCGGATTCGGTGAGGGCCGCCAGCTGGAGGGCCAGTTTGTCCGGCTGCCATTCGTCGTCGCTGTCGAGGAAGGCGACAAAATCGCCGCTCGCCATGGCGATGCCGTGATTGCGCGCGGCGGCGGCGCCCTGGTTTTGCCCGAGCGCCACCACCGTCAGCGGCACCGGCCAGGTCTCGCCGTCGATGGCGCGCAAGGTGCCGTCGGTCGAGGCGTCATCGACCACGATGATCTCGATCGGCCGATGACTCTGCCGCACCACGCTGTCGAGGGCGCGGGCAATGATGGCGGCGCGGTTATGGGTCGGGATCACGACCGAAATGAGCGGGCTGTCAGCCATGGGAGTTCCTTTTGCGATCATCACGCCCGGGCCCGGATCAGGCCGGCCAGTTGCACGACATCGTCGCGCCGGAAGATCAGGCTGAGGCCGCCATAGATCGCGGCCCCGGCCGCCACTTGCAGCGCCAGTGCGGCAAAGCCGGCCGTGCCGCTCGACACGGCGATGGCGCGGACCAGCAGCGCCATGCCGAGCGCGATGGTGATCGGCGGCAGTACGGCGAGCGCATAGTCCCGCGCGATCGGCCCCAGGATCGGCCGGATCAGCCAGAAATAGACCAGGGGCACGGCAACGATATTGATCGCGCACAGCAGCCAGGTCGCCGGAATGAGGCCGAGCGTGGCCAGGCCCAGCGCATAGAGCGGCAATTGCACGGCCGCTTGCGCCAGCGACCAATAGAATGATTTGTCGGCCCGCCCCACCGCCAGCACCAGCGAGCCGACCGGGTTGTTGATGGTGCGGGCAATGGCGATGATCGAGCACATTTCGATGAGCGGGATCGCCGGCCGCCACTGCTCGCCGAGCAGCAGCGGCACGAAGCTGGGGGCGGCCGCGGCACAGCCGAGCAGCAGCGGCGCATTGGTCGTGGCCAGCAGCTTGACGACGACCAGGAAGCCGCGCCTGAGCGCCGAGGGATCGTCCTGCTTGCGGGCGAAGACCGGAAATGCCACCGCGGTGATGATCGGGTTGATGCGGTAGACCGGCTCGACCACCAGCAGCCAGGCCATGTTGTAATAGCCCAGGATCTGCGGCCCGAGCAGGGCCGCGATCAGCAATTGGTCGAGCCTGGTATTGATATAGTTCACCGCCCGGTCGCCGACCTGGTAGAGGCCAAAATGCACGAAGCCCCGGATCTCGCCATAGCGCAGGCGCATCCGGACCTGCAGCAGGTCGCGGCCGACCAGCCACAGCAGCAGGCTGCGCGTCGTGGCCGTCAGCAGCTGGGCCAGCACCAGCGCATAGATGCCGATGCCGCCGGCCAGCATCGCGGCAGCCGCGGCGCCGCCGAGCAGATTGGCGCCCAGATCGACCCGCGCCAGCGCATTGAAGCGCAGCTCCTTCTGCAGCAGCGCCTGGAAGCTCTGCGCCACCGGTGCTACGGCGAAATTCACGGCCGCCAGCAGCAGCATGCCGAGCAGCCTTGGTTGACCATAGAGTCCCGAGATCACGGGGGCGGCCAGCCCGAACAGCAGAGCGATGGCGAGGCCGAACAGGATGTTGAACCAGTAGAGGCTGGACAGCTGCTCCGGGCTCGCCGCCTGCTTGGCGATGATCGCCTGGCTGACCCCGGCATCGGCGAAGAGATAGGCGAAGCCCAGCACCAGATTGACCAGCGCATAAAGGCCGATATCGGCCGGCGCCAGAAGATGCGCCGCAAACAGCGTGATGAGGAAGCGGGCAACCAGATTCGACGCGGTGCTGGCCGCCGTCCAGCGCACCGATCGGAGCGCGGTCAAGCGCAGGCTCATCGCCGCCGCCTTAAGTAGGGTTGACTTGGTCGTGCCACAGATCCGGATACTGGCTGCAGAAACCCTCGGCCGCTTGGCGGGAGAGGGTGGCGAGCGGGAGCGAGCCGGGTGAGGGTGGGTGCTCCGGCCGTGCAGAATTCGTGCGGCGCGCTCGGAGCACCCACCCTCACCCTCCCGCTGACGCGGGCCCCTCCCTCTCCCGCCAAGC
>Ga0302314_10003755_pt1 | contig 27929 bp, 20 predicted proteins | sample III_Palsa_N2_3_FD_200533 | JGI IMG/M metagenome (GOLD analysis project Ga0302314, IMG submission 200533) | Peat permafrost microbial communities from Stordalen Mire near Abisko, Sweden - III_Palsa_N2_3 | ecosystem: Environmental > Terrestrial > Soil > Palsa > Peat permafrost | place: Sweden...
GTGAGTTCACTTGTCGCGGAGTACTCCAACGCTCGCCGTCGCGATCTGTGCCTGACGATGTTTGGCGCAGGGTTCCCCGTAGGCGGCATCCTCGGCGGATTTTATGCAGCCTACCTCTTACCCGTATACGGCTGGCACGCGATCTTCTTGACCGCAGCCTTGTTGGGACTGGTGATGTCGATGGTGGTCTATCTGCTGCTGCCCGAACCCATCGCACCCATGATCGCAAGGCCCCGCGCCGATACCCTGCTGAAGGTCAATACCTACTTAAAGCGCTGTGGGCTGGCCTCTATCGAGGAGCTGCCAGCCCCGCCGCAAGATGCCAGCTCGGTGCCCTTCAGCGCCCTGTTCAAGCCCGGCATGGCGGCGCTGACGATTCTTATCATGAGCATCTACTTCCTTCACGTCGTCACCCTCTTCTTCGCCCAGACCTGGGTTCCATCGCTGATTGCAAACGAAGGTATCCCTGCCACTGAAGCGGCACTTGCTGGGGTCTGGGTCAATATCGGCGGGATCTGCGGCGGCCTTCTCCTGGGTGCGACTAGCACTCGTCTGGGGCTTAAGCCGCTGGTCGTCGCCGCCATGGCCGGCGGGGCCATTATGACGGCACTTTTCGGGTCCATCCCGCCCAACTTCATCCTTCTTGCCGGCGGCGCGGCTGGAATGGGCTTCTTCCTGCAAGGCGCAATGATGGGACTGTACGCGGTCGTAGCGCGCACTTTCCCAGCCCAGATGCGGGTGAGCGGCACCGGATTGGTCATCGGTATCGGACGCATCGGTAGCGCTGCGGGCCCAGCCCTCGCAGGGGCGCTCCTGGGCGGAGGGGTAACCCGCAACATTGTGGCCGTCACCATGGGCGCTCCTGCCTTAGCTGCGGCGCTCCTGCTATTGAAATTTCGGTTGAGCCCGCCTGACACCCCATAAAACAACTACGCCAGGCCCGTACTTGCACATTTTGGAGCGTGTGATCATGAAGCCAGCCATCTACATGTTCCCAGGCGCCTGCTCACGCGTGACCATGACCGCGATGGAGGAGATCGGGATTGACTACGAGATGCGCCCGGTTGATTTGCTAAGCGGGGCTCAGAAAAGTGCGGAATACCTCGCCATCAATGGCAAAGGCAAGGTCCCGGCGCTGGCCGTGGAGGGCCGACTGCTGACCGAGAACCCCTCCATCCTGCACTACTTGCACCGACTTCGTCCCCAAGCGGCCCTGCTGCCGCGCAGCGATAACCTCGCCGAGGATACTCAAGGCCTTTCCGACCTCATATGGTGCTCGAGCACCTTACATCCCATGGTGCGCCAGATCAGAAATCCCCAGCGTTTCACCAAGGGCGAACTGCCCGGCGTCAAGGCAGACGGAATGGAGAAGTTTGCGGCCGAGTGCGCTTATCTCTCCGCACGCTTCGCAGGCGCCACCTGGTGGTACGGGGAGAATTGGTCAATCGTCGATACCTACCTCTATTGGGCCTACAGCACGGCCGGCAAGGGCGGATTTCCGGTCAACAACTTTCCCCAGCTCGTCTCTCACGCTGGCCGCGTGCGCGCCCGCCCCTCCTTCCATCGCACTCGCAACAAGGAGATCGAGGTGGCAGAGGGGCAGAAGCTGAAGGTCGAGATCTCCGATCTCTAGCGCAGCAAGGCCCTAGACCCAAAACAATCCCCGACGACATGAGGGAAAGCCGGATTGGTTCGTCGTCCTTGGTGGATATAAAACCTTAGGCGTGCAATGCAGCACCCCTAGGCGCAAAGAATAGGGGGAGCATTGAACAAAGTCACATTGCCAATGGTGGCCATAATGGTCGTCGCCGTCGCATCTCAGCTCGTGGGTGGGTCCCTCCTACCTGCCACACGAGGATTCACCGCACCTCTTCAGAGCGCAGCTTGCCTATTCGGTGTCGGGTTCGGCGCGTTCTTGCTCTCCCGCTTGCTCGTGATTGGCGCGCCTTTAAGTTTGCTCATCCCGATAAGCGCGGTGATGCTGCAGATCACAGCGGTAGTTGTCGGCGTGCTTATTTACCATGAAGCCGCTTCCGGGGCCCGCATAGCGTGCTTAGTGTTGGCAGCCATATTGGTCGGCGCCGCGGGGTTGCTGTGAGATGAAATGGGTAGCCGAACAGCTTAGTCATATCATCGTGCGCCGCATGCTCGCCCGGATCTCCCCATGAACCACGACCTGGGCGGATGGCCGGAAGAACTCAAGCCGTATGAAGATTCACGGCGCAATGCGATGTACGCAGCAAACGTCAAAACTTTGGGTGAGCTGCTGCATGATGATCTGATCTACCTGCATTCAAACGGAGTGCGTGACGGGAAGGCCTCCCACCTGAACACCATCGGCTCGGGCGCGGCGCGGTATGTCGTTCTTACTACGAGTGGTGTCGAGTCCATTGGACTGGGCACCGATGTCTGGCTTATCACGGGTCGTCTGCTCGGAGAAGTCGCCGCGAAGGGGCAATCCTTCGGCATCGATGCCGTTTTCACCTGTTTTTGGTGGAGGGAATTACGTTGGCGGATGGTGACGTGGCAGTCCACACCTTGGCCAAGCAACCGCTAGGCACTGCGTCTTTGGCGCATCAGGCCAGACGAGCAAACAAGCAATCGTCACATTAGGCCCCCACGAGGAGAGAACGATGAGTCCGGATGAACAGCAACTAAGACGCCTGGAAAAGCAACGGTGCGCAGCGCTCACCTCCGGTGACGTAAAATCGCTTGCCACCTTGATGGCCGACGATCTTGTTCATATCCACGGCAACGGCCGCATCGATCGGCTGGCCGAATACCTGGATGGCGTTGCAACGAAATACGTTTTTCACAGGATCGAACGCGGCGAACTTGATATTCGCCTCTATAGTAACGCCGCCGTCGTCGTGGGCCCGCTTGATCAGACGGTTGAAATCCGAGGAGACGACAAGCGCAAGGAAATCAAGGCGATCGTCAGTCAGACCTGGGTACGCAAGATCGATGGCTGGAAGCAAAACACCTGCCACATGCACTTTCTGTCTGTCACTTAAGTGACCTCAAGCGTAGGGCGTTCCCGCCAACAATGCATTTAACCCAACGGCTCCACGATCAATGAGTTTCAGAAAAAGCGCCTGAGCCTCCTCGGCATTCTGGGACCCTTGATAAGCTTCATGTGCCTTGATGAAGGCCACGCACCATGTCGTCACCACAAAATTGGACGCAAGGTACGCATCGAGATCATCGGCACTGCGACCAACGCTTTCAGCCAGTGCTACCGCCAATAGCGCAGTAACCTCATCCCGTATCGCACGTGCGCGCGCCTTAAGCGCCTCACTTGCTTTGATGGTTACAAAGAAAAGCTGACTTCCCGGCGAGAACCGGACGTAAGGCATCTTCTCTTCGACGACGCCGTGGGCAAACTGCCGAAGCGTTTCAATCGGCGGGGTATCGGGTTTGCGCTGCCTGAGCGCCATAACCAGGTCCACTCGACCGTACTCATCCAGGTCAAAGAACATATCCTCCTTGCGGGGAAAGTACGTGAACACTGTCATGCGCCCGACATCGGCCGCCGCGGCTATTTCATCTACCGTAACTTGATCAAAGCCGCGCTCGTAAAACAGGCGCGTCGCTACATCCGAAATGGCTCGCCGAGTGGCCAGTCGTTTACGGGAAAGACCTGCTGAAGGCATTGACATGACCTAGAATATCCACATATTATGGACTGAGTACACTTTTATCGTATTCGGTAACTAACTCCATGAATAATACCGGAAATATCTTGATCTCCGGCGCCAGTTTCGCAGGTCTCGCTACGGCCTTCTGGATGAAGAAGTTCGGGTACCAGGTGACAGTGGTTGAGATCTCAGAAAATCTCAAAAAAGGCGGGACACCCGTCAATATCCGCGAGGGAACCGTAGATATCGCCAAGCGCATGGGACTCTTTGATCAAATCGAGGCAAAGCGGGTACGTATGGAGTCCATGGAGATCGTGAACTGCGACGGTACCGCCCAACACTCAACAGAGGTTCAGGCCGAGAACGAGGAGTCCGGGACGATCGACTACGAGATCGAACGGGACACCTTGCTGAATATCATGTTCGATGCCGTGAAGGGTGATGTTGAGTTCATCTTTGACGAAGGTATTACATCGCTCGAAGAGACCAATAGCGGCATCACGGTATCCTTCAAAAAGGGAAAACGTCGCGCGTTTGATCTGGTATTCGGGTGTGACGGCGTTCGGTCCGACTTGAGAAGATACTGGTTCGGCGCAGACCAAGAGTACTCACATTTCCTTGAGTCCTATGGCTCCGTCACCGTCCTGGACAAGCTGCTGATCAAAGAGAATACCTCTCAGGTCTACATTGAGCCGGGCAAGTATGTCCAGCTGAGCGCCTACAACAACAAGACGGACATCATTCTCATATTCTCCTCCGAGAAAGAGATCCCGTACGATTACCGCGACACGAAGCAGAAGCAGAAGATTTTGCAGGAGCAATTTTCTGGCGTTGGCTGGCGCGTCGCTGAGCTCATGCAGGAGGTCAAGAAAGCCGACGACTTCTACTTCGGCGGCCTTTACCAGATCAAAATGCCATCATGGACTAAAGGCCGGGTCGCTCTGGTCGGCGATGCCGGATACTGTGCCTCTCCGGCTGCCGGACGGGGCGGATCGCTCGCTATAGACGGTGCGGCAGCCCTGGCTGATGCGTTCGAAAAGAGTGGCGGCGACTACCAAGCAGCATTTCAGGAATACAACAGGGCTTTCCGCCCGTTTGTAGAACAGATCCAGCACAACGCTGTGGAATTTGGATTAACTTTCCTCCTTCCTAAGACGGCGGAGGCCATTCTGGAAAGACAGAAGTAGGCGAAGCGCCACCTACCTTCCAATCGTGACCTGGGTTCCCTCATCAGCCACGGCCGCCTGCTTGAGGAATGAGAAGAGCCGATTTCGAACGCCTTTTCCTCAAGTGGAAGCTAACAAGGAGGGTCGCGTGGCCGAGACACCTTGCTTGAAGTGCCTACGCAGCAGTTGATGGGCCGGCTACGTCGCGCTCCTGCGCCAGTGCCTCGCTCACCTGCCAAAGCCGCTCGGCGGCGAGATCATCCTGTGCGGCAACTGAGGGAGCCTTGAGCTTGCAGTCAATGTACGCCGCCCTACCGATTCCGTCCGTTGCACCGGTGATCAGGCAGACCTTTTCTTTCACCCTTCGAGCGCTCCCATCCCAATTTCAGGCCTGCGGCTGGCAAGCCGCAGCAGACGAGTACCGTCGCTCAAGTACCGCTCTGGGCGCCCGCTGCCGTCTTACGTGGCTTGAGTAGAATCTTATCGCCGGCGGCATCGACATCCAGCGGCAGCATTCCGGAAAGGGTCGCCGCAAAGGCCTCATTGTTTCCAGTGCGGTAGTTGCCACTGATGAGGATGTCACCCATCTGTGGATCCGTCAGCTCCAACTTCTGCCTGCTGTAGCGGTTAAATTCCGCCAGCACATCTCTCAACGCACGTCGTTTAAAGACGGCGCGCCCGCTCTGCCAGCCGGTCGCGACCTCAATGTCGGGGCGGTCGGCAATCACTCGCCCATTCTCAAAGGCCAGACGATCCCCCGGCAACATCACGCGGCTATCAGCACTGTCCTCGACCCGCACCTTGCCTTTGGTCAACAACACGCTGATGAGACCGGTCTCCCGATCGACATCGAACTCAGTACCGACCGCGGTAACCTGCTCATCGCCGGTTGTGACGACAAAGGGCCGCGCCTCATCCTTGGCCACCTCAAAGTGTGCTCTGCCGCGCAGAAGCTCCACCGCACGCTTTCGTCGACTCATCGAAACCCGAACTGAAGTCGAAGTGTCGAGCAACACGAGGGAACCATCGACCAGGGCAATACGGCGCTGCTCGCCAAAACCTGTTTCAAATGCCTGTGAAGTTACCCGGAACTGAGTCGTCCATATGATGGCACCAGCCACCAACACGATGGCGACGCTTGCGGCGACGGCAAAGCGATTTACATGCCAGGACCTGGGGGGCGGCATGGTTTCCCGACCGACCAACTCCCAGGCCGTGTTCACAAGGTCAAACGCCGCCTGATGCTCCGGCCCGCGCTGCAACCATGCTCGAAATCCCGCCTCAACGTCCGGGCTGCGCTCCTCGGAGCGCAGGCGGGAGAGCCAGATGGCGGCCTCGGCGCGAACAGTGGATTTGGATGAACCCGTTTTCATTTCACTCGGAAATCCGATCGGCCAGGAACAACGTGGCCTTGGCGATATGTTTCTCGACCGCGCTCACCGAGATGCCCAAGATTTCTGATATTTCCCGATACTTTAAATTCTCAACTCGATGCATGAGGAGAATTTTTCGGGTGCGCGGATTGAGCTTGCCCAAGGCAACGCGAACCTCAGCCAGACGCTGGCGCATGCTCAGGATCTCCTCCTGCAGCGGCGCCCCATCCTTCAAGGACATCAGGAGCGACTCTGCGGAGTCCATCGGCGCAATCTGCGAACGGCGGTACTCATCGCGGGCGATGTTGACAGCCGCCGTCACCAGAAAGCCGGACGGATTCTCGACCCGATGCATCACTTGGTACTCTTCGAGTTTGATATAGGCCGCCTGTAGCAGGTCTTCAGCATCCGAGGCGCGCGTCGCCGAGGCGACCGTGCGGATAAGTGACCGCCACATCGCAGGCGTCGGGATGAACCTCATGCAAGCTTCCCCCTCTTGGGCGCAGGTACCACATATTAGTATTTTTCATGTACGGACGCCCGAAAAGCTTGTGTCACCCGACGACGAGCGGGGCCGCACTTCCCTCACCTTCCTCTTCGTGAGATGCCTCAACGGTAATGGAATAAGGCTTTAAAGGGCGTATGGGCGCCCCTCGCGCGCTCCTCGCTTCGCAAGGGGTCGACCCAAGTTCGCCGCTGTAGGGACTTAGGGATCAGCCTTAGATTACGCGACGGTAACTTTGAGGTGACGGCTTGCCTTGGCTCAAGGGGTGGCGGCCCCTTCGAGCAGTTCCGCAAGCCTCTGCGGAGCGTCAATCATTACGTCATGACCCGCGGGCACCTCGAGATAGCGCCACGTTGGATCAGCCTTGGTCTTTTCCCCAAATTCGGTAAGGCCGTTCCATCCGGTCGCCTTGATGAAGGTTTTGCGTCGCATGCGGTCTCTGGCGCCCGTGAGCTGCAGCTTCTGGGTCATCGTTTTGAGAGGTTGCGGCGTGCATTCCGCATCAACCCATGGACGATCCGCGGGGTTTACTTGAAATTGCTCGGCGGGAGATGGCTTTACATATCCAGCTTGATCTGTCGCGGGAGTTCCGCCCAGGTAATCGACGAGCGACTTGCCGTTGTCAGGCACAAACGCATCGAGGAACACGATTGAACTCACGATGCCGGTATTGAGCCTCTCAACGACCCCGGAGATGACCATTCCGGCATACGAATGACCACACAAGATGATGTCGGTGAGTCGTTCCCATCGAATGACGTTCACAACATCCTGGATATGGGTATCCAAGTCTATTTGCGGATTGATGAGGTGAGAGCGCTCGCCTAGGCCCGTCAAAGTTGGGGTAAAGACGGTGTGCCCCCGCTGCGTCAAGATGCTGGTCACCCGTTTCCAGCACCATCCTCCATGCCATGCACCGTGCACGAGCACGAAAGTGGCGGGCTTCGCCGCCGGCGCGGCCATCGCACTTGTGACGCCACCTGCCAGCGCCAATCCGGAAAGGCTCAGGAACTTCGAGCGGGTGATCTTGCGCATCAACTAGGCCTGCCCTTGAAAATAGTCGTGGCGCTGCAGCTTTTCCAGGTCGCGTAGGTCAGGTGCACTAAGCTGCGTGAGGGAGACCCACCAGACACCCGACTGGAGTTATTTCATCCCGGCCTTAAGCGCCCTATTGGCCTGATACAGGATGTAGGCACGAATGCTACTTGCGCTCTCGGGGTTCACTTCCTCCCCAAAGGGCGCCATGCCGTTATGTTGCAGCTGACCTTTCACCACGACCTGGTTGAAGGCCTCCTGATCCTGAATGAATGGCGAGCGGCGCAGGTCCGCAGGGCCCGTTTGGCCCAGTCCCCCTCCGCCCGCCCCGCCGCCATGACAGCGTTGGCAGTAGCGGCTGAAGAGGCCCGCACCCTTATCAACAATGGCCATAGGTTCCGTCGCGGCTTGAGTTACCAGAGGCGCCGGAGCATAGGCCGCCTTTGCGGGCAGTGTGTCCGTGCCGCCAATCCTAAAGACCAGCAATCGCGCAGGGCCATTTGAATCCGTGTGACCCATCGGGCCGGCGCTCGCGCCGCCCCAACCGGCCATCAGGGCAATGTACTGTGTTCCATCAAGCTCATAGGAAGCCGGACCAGCAAGAACGCCGGTTTGGGCATTGAAGGTCCACAAAGCTTTGCCGGTGTCATCCGCGTAGGCATTCAGAGCCCCTGACTGCGCCCCTTCGAACACCACACCGCCAGCGGTGGAGAGAACGCCGCCATTGAGACTCCACTTGGCTTGCGGCGCCTTCCAGACCGCCTTCTGAGCCACCGGATCCCACGCAAGCAGATAGGAGTCATGATTGCTGACGACGGCGGCGGAGTCTGCCCCTACCGCACCAGCACTGGGATCGCCCCCCGGCGGGCCCGCGCTGGGCAGATGCACATTGGCTGAGAAAAGGCCGGCACCGGTGTTGAACCCGAGCTTCGAGCGGCCGGTACCGCCTTCCGTCTGATCATTCGTATAAAGGAATGAGTCTTCGACCACGGCGAAATAGGCAAGGCCTGTCTTGGGGCTGAAGGACATCGGCTGCCAGTCATGGGCACCGCCAGGTCCCGGGGTCGCCATCCACGGCTTGTCGTTCTCGCCGAAGTGGGAGTCCGGGTTTTCGATCGGGCGGCCGTTGGCATCCAGACCCCGGGCCCAGTTCACCGGTGCGTAATTGCTACCCCGGATGAACTTACCCGTGGCACGGTCAAGCACGAAGAAGAAGCCGTTCTTGGGGGCGTGCAACAAGGTCTTGCGCAGCACGCCATCGATTTTGATATCCGCCAGAATGATTGGCTGGGTCGAAGTGTAGTCCCAGCTTTCCTGGGGGGTCTCCTGGAAGTGCCAGACGTACCTCCCTGTCTCGGGCTTCAGGGCCACGATAGAGCCCAGGAAAAGATTGTCACCGCCGCCCGGGCTACGCATGGCGGAGTTCCAAGGCGAACCATTACCGCCGCCGACGTACAAGAGGTCAAGTTCCGGATCGTAGGCCATACCATCCCACGGCGTGCCCCCACCCCCGAGCTTCCACCATTGCCCGTGCCAGGTCTTGATGGCGAATTTCATGGCACTGTCGGAAGCCGCGCCCTCTTCCGCCGTACGTCCCGGCACCATGTAGAACTTCCACCTGAGCTTGCCGGTTTGCGCATCGTATCCGGCCACGAAACCTCGAGCACCGAGCTCGGCGCCACCGTTGCCGATGATGACCACGCCCTTGATCACGCGCGGGGCGCCGGTTATCGACAATCGAGTGGATTTGGGAAAGGTCTGAGTCGACCACACCTGCTTACCCGTTTTCGCGTTGAGCGCGATCAATCGCCCGTCAAGTGCGCCCACATAGATCTTGTCACCCCAAATGGCTACACCCCGGTTCACAGGTGAGCAGCAAGTATTGATCTGCCAGTACTTGGTGTCCGGTACGAAGCTCCAGAGCTTCTCCCCGCTCCTCGCGTCGAAGGCCCACACTTCAGAGAAGTCCGTGGACACATAAATGACGCCATCATGCACGATGGGCGTCGACTCAAGTCCCTGACGGTCACCAAAGTCGTAATGCCATGCCAACCCGAGTTTTTCAATGTTGGAGCGATTTATCTGCGTCAAGGGAGTGAAGCGCTGCTCGAAGTAATCCCGCCCATGCGCCAGCCATTCCCCATCCGGAGCTGCAATGATCTGTTTGGCCGTGACGCCATCGGCGCCCATGCTTGACCCGGCTGCCAAGACGGAACATGTAGCGGCTACGGCAACTAAACTAGTAGCCGCCCATTTACCCAATTTCATGCAATCCTCACTGAGGTCTTTTTCTTAGACTTTTGCTGAACGTCGCGATCTTTATGCGTTGCTGGATGCGGTTACACAACCGAAAAACAATCCCGCACCTAATTTCCGGGCGCAGGTGCACTACCATCTGCACCCACACCACCGCGGTCACCAAAGGGACGGCCGACCCTAACCCCATTCACGGTTACGTTGATCAACTGTCCGCCGTTGGTACCATCCTTAAGCGGGTGGATCAGCACTTGCGCTTTGTCGCCTGGCTTGAGCGAGTTGCGCGTCCAGCCGAGGCGTGAGAGGCCATTCGGACCCCCGCCCTCCACCGACCATTCCACATCATTCCCCGCCGCGTCCTTAACGGTGACCTGTATCCAGGCGTGGGGATTAGTCCATTGAAATTCCTTGACCGTGCCATCGAGCGTGATGGTCTTCTTGGTGTCGAACATCGCAAACGAGTGATGTGCGAAAGCGGGCGCGGCGACCACCATCGCGACCACCGACAGCACCAAAGCAAAACGTTTAATTTTCATGTTGCATCTTTTTGCATAAAGAGGTTGTCTTAATCATGCGAGTGGCATAAACCTGCCGAGTCACGACACTTGCTACTCGACGATTCGAATTGCGGCCTTCGTGATTGCGGAACCTACTTAAGATCCACGGCCCGCTCCTCGGCCGATCATTTCGCGAGCCACGGAAGCGAACCCAAAGGAACAGGCTCCCTCGGCCACTGCCGCGCCAAGCTCATGCGGCGGCCGGCCGCGCACACCCAAAGCTGCGCGACAGAGCGCCTTAGGGAACGCAATTCCGTTCACCTTCCCTCAACTTTGGCTGCCTTTTACCCGTCTGCGGCAACGACGGTCCGGGAGGCAAATTCCTCACATTTTCTTGGTGTCACAGGTGTTCTCACGCCTCCCCCGATGGGGCGCTCATCTTGGGTCCACTTGATGCGTACTTAGCTGACGCTGGCAGCGCCGGGTCCAAGAGGTGGCCGGCGCCTAAAGGGCCTTGGGCCCGTCTATCAGGCCTCAGCCAGCGCCTTGAGCGCCCGCAGCCATTCCCCGTGGGCGGTAAGGAGGATGCGCCGGGTGCGGGCGCGTAAGAGCGCCGGAAGCAGCCCTCTTTGCGCTTCCTCCGTCATCACGCGACAACCCTCCGGCGCGGGCTCGATAAGCTCGGCATGGGCGCCGCGCCGCTACTGCCAAGAGGCCCCTTCGCCAGCCAGACTAGCATCCGAGGTGGGTCGAACGTTCACGGTCCTAGCTCGCATATTTCCGCGATTGACGCACCGCTCGCATTCTCCTCGGGCAATACTTCCCATCTTGTCCTTCGCTTGTCATCAAAGGGGCAGAAAATCTAGGGCGCCGGCACAAAACGAACGGCCCCTGGCGAATTGAGGCTCGCCACTGCGTTACTGGATGAAAGCTTCCCTGTCGCAGGATCAATAGCAAGCCCCACAACGGTTCCACTCCCCTCGTTGGAGGAGAACAGAAAGTGGTTGGTGGGATCGATGGTAAGGTTCGAGGGCGCGCCCTCCACCGGTGTGTAGTCAATCAGCGTCAGCATGCCCGTCGATTGATCCACCCGGTAGGCGGCGATGGTCGAGCCCTTCATCGCGCGGTTGCCGACGTATAGGTATCGCCCCGTGTGATCGATCTGGATCTCCGAGTCGCTTTTCATACCCGTCCAATCCGCAGGCAGCGTGGGCACGGATTGTATCTCTACCGGCAATCCGCCATCTAAGCGAAACGCCTTGACCACGGCCGCCTGCTCGTGATCAACGTAGAGGAACTTGCCGTTGGGACTTACCTGCAAGCGGCGGGGTCCAAAGCCTTTGTCCACCTGGATGAACGGCGTGCTGAAGGCCTCGATGGTTCTCTTGGATGAATTGACGCGATAGACGTAAATGCGATCTAGTCCCAAATCGGCCACATACATGAATTTGTTATCGGGGCTGAATATGGCGCCATGGATCATGGGTCCGGTCGCATGCCCCTGGTGCGGCACGGCGCTGCCATCATTTACGTGGCGATCAACGAAGAATGCCTGGCCTAAGTGGCCGTCTGCCTCCACTGGAAAGGCCGCCACAGTGCCTACAGCATTGCAGGCAACCGCAATGCGCCCTGAGGGGTCCAGCACTACTTGGTCCGTCCCTCCCCTCAAATGGTCATCGCGCGTCGGAAGGCCTTTGGAGTTCACCATGTTCAGAAGGCGCAGTGCTCCGGTCTGGCTATCTACGTCGAAGGCGCTCAAGGTGTCGGTATAGCTGGCGTTCTCGTCAAACTGCCAGTTGCCGCCATAAAGCGCTTTGCCATTGGGAGCCGCCCAGATGTGGTACAGATTGCTACCCCGCGCCTGCAGGCCAAGGGGTGTCAACGTCGCGCTGGCGGGGTCAAAGCGCCACGCATAAATGCCCCTGGAGGTGCTGGGAGCGTCCGAGTGGCTACCCACATACATGTAGTAGGTGCTGGGCGCGGCCTTGGCCGCGCTCGCCATCAGAGGCGTGGCAATAAGTCCTGCAGCAATCACAAGCTTAGAAGTGCGCACTATTGTCTCCTCAATCCTTGATAGCCGGACATCCGAGTGCAGATGCCCTGCTCGAAGCTCAGTGAATCTTTTCCGCCTGGGCGCCCGAGGTGATAATCCCGCAGGCGTAGTCATGCACGAAGCTGCCCGCGGGGAGCCGCTTGTAATATCGCGTGATTGTCCAGGGCTTCGCGAATGCCACCGGATCCTCGACCTGTGCCTGCGCTTGCAACCGCCCGTCGGCAAGCTTTTGCACCCAGGTCGTGATATGGAGCTGATCGCTATGCTCGTGACCGACATCGTCAAGCCAGGTGTCATCGCGCAGGGCCACGGTATCGATCACCAGGATGTCACCCTCCCAATGGCCGATGTTGTCCCCCGTGTAGCTTGGGGTGACGACATCCGCATCGATATGCGCTCGACCGTCAGTGAAAATGCGCTGCACCGAATTGAAATCGTTCTCCAACGCATGCCGGACGGCCCCCTGGGTGATGATCCACTCGTGAATCCCCGACATACCCAGGTTTCGCGGGGTACCAGCAAAGATTCCGCACGTCTTGATGGGATCGTCGGCCTTTTTGGCTCCCGGTTTTGCCTTGTGTTTCTCGAGCCAATCCGCTTTGTAGACGGGCGCGGCATCCTTGAAGGGCTGCACGACCCAATCCCCGCTCCAGTCGGGTAGGTCCGAATAAGGTATGCCTGATGCAGCCTGGGCCGCCCCGGCGGCCAAAAGAGCTGCAAGGCTTACGAGCAGAGGTAGCGTCTTCTTGCGCATTGATGGTTCCTGTTAACTAAAGAGGCTTGCCGTTGCCGTCGAGCACCATGGTGTGACCATCGGACCCCACCGGATTGCGGTGGCTTTCGCCGCAGGCGTAGTCCAGCGCCTCGCCCTCGATGCGCTTGTACAGACGCGTCACCTTCCACGGTCGCGTAAGGGCCGCAGGATCAGTGATGATGAAGTCATCCTGCATAGTGTTCGCATCTCGACGATGGATGCGCTCCACGATGTGCGCCCTGTCGCTCAACATGGCACCGGTGCGGTCGATCAACACCTCGCCCTTGATGTGAACGGTGTCCACCACCAGCGTGTCCGCCTCCCAATGCCCGACCGAGTCACCCGTGAAGTCGTTGAAGCCATCGGTGCCTTTGCGGTGGCCGCGGCCGTCGGTATAGATATGGCGCTGTTGGCTCCCGTTTTCGATGAAGATCCACACACGCTCCGGGCGCACGACAAATTCCATGATGTCGGGCGTGCGCATATCTCCAGGGATGCTGCGCGGCATGCAATGGATCAGAGGGTCCGGCAGGGTATCGGCCACATATTCTGCATTTTGCGCCTCATACAGTGCCTGCCACTGTGCGTTGTAGGGCGGATGTTCCCGACAGGGCGCCTCGAAGGTGTTGCAGCCGTGCGGCTCGGTGGACGCCCCGTCAAAAACAATGCTGTTCTCCGCGTCTCCCAGGATCTGCCACGATCCGCTCCAATCAGGCAATCCAACGGCCTGCGACGCGTCCGCTGCGCACCAAGGCGCGAGAGCAATCTGCGCAATGGCGAACAACACCCGCAAAGCACCGCCCGACAGGTGCTGTGTGCGCCGCTTACGCCCATCCAATCCCGCCGCTTCATCAAAGCAACGGCCCGTCATGGCTGGCTAAACCGCTGACCGTATTCGTTGATCGGGTCACGGTAAACAGTATGAATGTGCTGCTCTGGGGGGTCATGAGGCCCCGGTTCGGGCGAAAACTCGATCCACACCGTGGGGCCCTGGATCCGAAAGTACGACGCGCCGTTCCTATCTGGCTTGTGAGTAAGTGGACCGCTCCAGGCGAAATAGGTCGCATCCAGTCCCGTCTTGATCTCATCTATCCTGGGCTTCGCGTAAGGTTCGGCAACGATGCACGCCCACTCGCAGATGAGATCCACAAGCATGGCCTTCTGATTAGGGGTCATCGAGGACGCCTTAAGGCCCACGGGGGCGACGACCTCACCGTCGTGGCCCGGGCCAAGCGCCAAGAGATTGACGGGATGGTCCAGCACGGCCTGCTGGCGCTCACCTGCATCCAGGTCGTTGACAAGCGCAAAGGCCTTGTCATTCTCGTCGGCCAGCACCCTCACGGTCTTTGCCCCATCCTGAAATGTCGCCGGCTGGACATCGATAGTGCTTGGAGTTATGTCGGCGTGAGACCCCGTGATAACGATATTCAGGCCCAGATGATGGCCACCGAACTCGACCATCCAAGGCGCAGCAAGGCTTGGGGCGCCGAAGATGCCGATGACGTACGTATCGCGGCCAGAAGGGAATGATGTGCCTACCTCGTGCAGAGCCTGATTGGCGCTAAGAACATCGAGTATCTTCTGGTAGCCCTTGGGGCTAAGCAGCGTCCGCAGCAGCTGCATCACCTCATCGCGCTGCATCGGGGAGAGGCTGCCCAATTGCAGGCCTGGGCGGGGCAGGTCGGTAATGGGCCGGTCTGACCAGATGGCGTGCCCATACTGCTCGCCCCCGGTTTGCGTACCCACACGCACGACGGTTGCGATCTTCTGCGGGGTAAAGGCGAAGAGTCCCGCCTTACGCTGCTCAGGGGACAGAGTCTCAAGGTAGGCATTCGCTGCGGCTACCGCCGCGCTCGTCTGGGAGGCCGATGCGCTGGAATGCGAACCCTTGGGCGCCGCCATTGCGGCAGATGGACCCACCAAGATGCCCGCTCCCAGGGCAAGTGAAGCCAGGGCACAGATGATGATTGTCTTCATGCCGGGCCTTCTTGGCGTCCCGAGTGGTTGTGCAACGCAGGCGGTCATAGGTACAACGACGTACCACAGAGCAAAATCCACCCCTGAATTTTAAGAAATTCTGCTTAAGCGGATCAGAACTGGTACCGCACCTTGACACCGCCGGTGATCAGTTGCGGCAGGGTTACAGAGACTGCCGAGAACGGGTCCCCCGTCGCATAGCCGCTGGTTGGGGACTTGCAGTTATTGAGGTTATAGACGAAGCCCTCGATGCTCAGTCCCTTGGTCAGCGTCAACCCGCCGCGTAAGTTCAGGATCTGTGTCGAGGGGGTCTTGGCGGTGTTGGCCGAGTTGATCCAAACGCCGTCACGATAGATGAAGTCTGCGCGGATGAACCAGTCCACGGGCCTTGCGAAGGCCCTTAGGGTGTTGGAATACATAGCGCCAAGCGTCGTTGAAAACAGCGGCGCGTTCGGCAGGTACTTCCCCTTCGCGTCAAAACTCGTATACGGCTGGCAGGTGGTGCAAATGTAGCTGGTGTACTGAGTGTCGTTGTAGGCGGCCGACAGATTGAGCGTTACATGATCAAGGGGGATCAGATCCGCTTCGAACTCCACACCCTTCGCAACACTTGAGGAGCTATTGCTGTAGAACTGAGTGGGATCAGTCTGGCCCGGATTCGTCCCCAGGACGTTGAACGGATTGGCGGGGTCCGTCCCAGAAAAATAGTAAGTACCTTGATTGATTTGATGGGTCCAATCGTCATAGTAGATATCAGCCGCAATGCTTGCGCGGCCATCCAGGAAGCGACCTTTCACACCTGCTTCGTAATTGGTAATCAGCTCCGGAGGGGCCGCCGCTACCGCATCCACGCCGGCGGCTGCAATGGCGGCCTTTGAGACAGCCGGCAAATTCACATAAAACGCGTTGATCGCGGCGGGGTTAGCACCCTTGGAGTAGGTGAAATAGGCCATCAGGTCAGGTTCAAACCTGTACTGCAGGGAGGCACGCGGCAGAAAGTTGGAGGCTTTGATCTGGTCGGTCAGGACGAAGGTGTCGGTATACGAATACTCATAGTCGGTCTGATAACGGCCTTCGAAACTAGCTGTCACCTGGGGAAGGAAGTCATACGCGAAACTAAAGAACACCCCTTCCGTTTTAGACTTCGCGGGACTATCCGTGCCGGTTAGGCTACCAGGACCCACGGCGGTGCCGTTGGCATTGTTGTCATCGCCGTTGATGTAGCTGTAACCGATCAGCGCACGAAAGGGCTCTTTGGCATCCGTCGCAATCCGAAATTCTTCCGAGAGGTTCTGGTGCGCGATCTGCAGAAAGTAAGGGAAGCCGCCGGCAGTACCCGGCACGATTACCGGGAAATGCCCCGCATAGGGACCACTTGCGGTGGTATCCAGGTTCGACAAGTCGTACAGCGTTGCGAACTTGTTCTGGTTATAGGCGAATAGATTGGTGAACGTCAGCTTGATGTCGGGAAGCACATATTCAAGGGTTTGATCGACGTGGTCTGCTTCCCGCTTGAGGCCAAATCCTTTAGGTGACATGGAACCGGGGAGGAATCCGCCCGGATCAGCCAGGAAGGCGGCAATCGCTGGAGTGACAGCGCTATTGATTGCAGGAGTGATGTTGTAATTCAGCCCCGGCAACGTGCCACAGATGAAGGGCGTGCCAGCGATGACACAGTTAGCTTGATTGAACCTGGGCGCCGTCGTTTGGTAGGTTCCGAGCGCAGCCGGGCCCTCATTTTCCTTCATCCACAGGCCATAAGCCTTGAAGATTAGGTTTTCGATCGGAAAAGCGGCGAAGCCGACATGATAGCTTTGGTTTTCCTGATCCCCCAGGGTCTGACTTGGATTGTCCGCATTGGTGTACGAGCCTTCGTGCTTGTCGTACTTGGCGCCGAAGGTGATGAGCAGTTTGTCGGGGATGATTGGGCCGGAGAAGTTGGCATCCCCTAAATAGGTGTCGCGCGTGCCGGCTTCGCCCTCAACGTTTCCGGTCCACACGTTGGTTGGCGACTTGCTGACCACATTGATCGCGCCGGCAAAAGTTGCCCTGCCGAAATAGGCACTTTGCGGACCCTTCAGGATTTCCACGTGATCCACGTCGGCGAGACTTTCGATCATGTCCGCAGAGGCTACAGGCGTGCCGTTCAAGAAAACCGAAGTCGTCGGGGTGAGAAAAGAGGCAGGATTCATTCCCCGAATGATGATTAGCTGAACGACGCGATTGGCGTTCTGGTTTCCGGTCGGATTCTGAACATCGGTCACGCCGGGGGTGAAGGTCGTGACCTGACTAATGGTACTGATGCCGCGCTGATCCAAGCTCTCGCCACTGACTGCTGTGATCGCGGTCGGTATCTTCAGCGCGTCTTCCGAACGTTTGCGCGCCGTCACGATGACGGTTTCGAGCTTTTCCGTGGGCTCCTGTGCCGAGGCCGCTGGCGCGGTATCAGAACCTGCTGCAACCTGGCCGACCATTGCAACCTTCGCCGGTGCCGGGGAGCTACTCGGCTCCTGCAGCATCAGGCCGCCGGCCCCGTCAGATACAACTTTAAGGCCACTTGCGCCAACCAGCCGGCGGGCCGCCTCTTCAGCCGCAAGGGTTGCGTCCAACTTCTCAGCTTTTAGTCCCTCGACGACCCGACTTTCGAAAACGATGTTTACGCCCGTCTGCTGAGCGAGCTGATCCAGGGCCGACTCCAGGGATTGAGCCGGTATCTTGATATGGATGGGGGCTTGGGCCCAGTTCGTGCCAGCTGCAAGTGCAGCAATCGCTGCGCCCACAATTAGCGCAAACCTCAGCCTGGACTTGCGTCCACCCACTCGCCCCCTCCTCTTATTCGTTTTATGGATAGCTACAATCGAGCATCCGTTCGACGACGCTTGAAACGGCCAAACCCTCACTTTTGCTGCCGTCCGATTGCGCCTTTGCTACGCGTTGACAATTCAAGGCAATTATAGGTGCATCAAGGACTAAATCACCTCGTGGCCCACCCTCGTGGCGCAAAAACTACGCAGGCGGTGCAAAGCGCCAGCGGGAGCAAAGGCGCATTTTGCCATGCCGAAGCTCCGGCACGTTCCTTGGAGATGGGCCGTCGCGGGCAAGTTTCTAAGCTGTGCAGCCCGTCTGGCAGAATAAGTGCGGATCTGAGCCGGGGTACGTACCAAGACGCAAGTTGCTATAGAAAGAGCCGCCGGCAGGCATGTTTGTCACATAATGCTATTGCCTGCCGGTTTCATGCGAAATCTCGCCAAGACCTAAGGCGATAGAGGGCTGCTCGAGGGGCCTCGACCCCGGCCTAATTGGCGGGCGCCACGACCTTGGTTTCCACGAGCACATCCTTAGGCGAGAGACCCGCAGAGAGAACTACGTCCTTACGGGAAACCTTGACCTTCTCTACCGCCCCTGCCGTAATCGGCGTTCCCCAAAAGTAGAACTTCTTAAGCTTAGGCAAGCTCGCCACTTGGGCAAAACCGACATCTGTCACTTTCGTATTGACGAGATTGACGTAGGTGAGAGATTTAGCCATTGCGATCTGCCCGGCTGCCGCATCCGTCACGCCCGGATTGGCTTCCAGGCGCAGGTTCCGCAAATTGGGGAAGGATGCGATGGTCTTGACCATGGCGTCGGTCACGCCTGCATGGCGCAAATTTACCCGCAGGAGTTGCGGTGAGATCTTCGCAAGATCTGCAATCTCATCGTTCGTGACCGACTTTGCCGAAACGTAGTCGGCATCCAGTAGGTTTGAGGTCTGGTCGATTTTACGCAGAATGAAGCCTTCGCCTACCAGCTTGGCAACCTGAGCAGCTTCAGCCGCCGGAACGATCGGAAATGGCTCCTCGGCGGACATTTCTGTCCCACCATCTTGTTCCTCTTGACCGCCTTGCGCACCGCCTATGATCGCCGCCAGAGCGCTGGCAGCCTCCGGTGTGAGCTTCAAGGTACCGACGATCCCGCTTCTGGGCGCCCCTTGGGCGATCCACCAGCCGATCGCTGCCACCTCATTCTTGGTAAGCGGCGTCTTGCCATCCTTGGGCATAAAGTCCATGTCGTCAGGACCCAAGCTGATGCGCCGGAAAAGGTCACTCTTGTTGGGCACGCCCGCAATGACCACGGGCCCGTCTTTCCCACCCGTCATTAGGGTTTCGTAGGTGGCCACGGACAAGCCGCCGCTCATTTTCGAGTCATTGTGACAGGTCGAACATCTGTGCTGCAGGGCAGGTCCCACGACATCCAGAAAAATGTCGGCGGAAGCCACATCCTTAGGTTTTGGGCGGGTGGCGGCGTTGAGTGGTAGTCCCAACGCTTCCCGGATTGGGTTGGGAGCGTATTCGGTTAAGTACGTCTCACCGTGGGTGAGATTGCCACCCAGGTGCCCAGTCACGAACATCAAGGCGGTGATAATCAGGACGGGCAGGAACCAGATCCTGGAGTAGAGGCGATCCAGCAATGCGCCGCGGGCGAAAAGAGTCCTCAACGCATCAGGTGCCGGATGAGACTGCCTTGTCGCCCCATTGTCCCCCGCAGCCCCTGGTCTGTGCTGCAGCCGAAAACGTAGCAGGGCCACCAGGCAGGCCACTGCGCAAAGCGCGATCCCCGCCTCCCGGTGGGCGGCAACTGCCGGCATTTCCTGAAAACTTGCCTCGGTGGCATGCATCAGGCCTAAGCACACCGTGCCAATGGCCGATAAGGCCCCAGCGATCCAGATTGCACCGACTGTGCCCTCCAGAAACCGGAACGTCCCGAACCGCACCATGATCTCGAACACCACCGCAAGCGTCAGGATGCCAAGCGGCAGGTGCACGATCAGAACGTGAAAACGCCCCAGAAACCAAATGAACTGCATTGTTGAGATCGCCCCCGAACCGAAAGACATTTCTTCTGATGCGCAATCGCCTCCGGCCCCAAGGCCGGAAGCTGCTGCGATCTTTCTTAGACCCTCAGGCGATGATTCCGTGGACCACTTTGCCGGCGGTGTCGGTCAAGCGGAAGTCGCGGCCCTGGTAATGGTAGGTCAGCTGCTTATGGTCGATGCCCAGAAGATACAGAACCGTGGCGTTCAGATCGTGTACCTCGATGGGGTTTTCCACGATGTTGTAGCTGAAATCATCTGTCTTGCCGTATGCGATACCCGGCTTGGTGCCGCCGCCTGCCATCCAAATGGTGAAATTGCCGCCGTGGTGGTCGCGTCCACAATTGTCCGTAATCCCGCCTTGGGCGAAGACCGTACGTCCGAACTCACTCTTCCAGGTGACTAACGTGTCATCCAGCAGCCCACGCTGCTTAAGATCAGTGACTAGAGCCGCTGAGGGCTGATCCACGGCCCAGCAATCCGGTGGGTGGCGCCGGGCAATACCGGTGTGATGGTCCCACCCGACCTGGATCAGGTTGACGTACTTCACCCCTCTCTCGATCAGCCGGCGCGTCAACAGGCAATTGCGCGCGAAGGTGCCCGGATGGCGCACCTCCGGTCCGTACATGTTGAGGATGTACTCCGGCTCATCGGACAAGTCAGTGACTTCCGGCACTGACTCCTGCATGCGGTAGGCCATCTCGTACTGGGCAATCTTGGAGAGGATCTCCGGGTCGCCGGTCGTCTGGTACTGGTGACGCGAAAGTTCTCCGATGAAGTCCATTTCGCTGCGACGTTCACTGCGGGAGATACCGTCCGGATTTTCGACGTAGAGTACTGGGCTATTGCCGGATCGAAATTCCACGCCTTGGTGATTGGACGGCAGAAAGCCTGCGGACCAGGTGGCCTGGTTTGCACCCACTCCTGCGGCCTGGTACTCAGACTTCATGACAATGTACGAGGGCAAATTGGAGTTATCCGAGCCCAGCGCATAGTTGACCCAGGCGCCGGCTGCCGGCCGCCCCGCCAACTGAAAGCCGGTATGTATCAGAATATCGGCCGGATCATGATTGACCTGCGGCGTCCATATCGAGTGGATGAAAGTCAGATCATCCGCGATCGCCCCGATGTGTGGCATCAGATCCGACACCCACCGACCGCTCTGGCCGTACTGCTTGAATGGCGCGAGCGGACCCATGATCGGAAAGGAGGACTGAGCGTTCGACATGGCCGAAACTTTGGCCGTGCCCTTGACCGACGCTGGGATCTCAGTACCGTGCCGGCGGATTACCTCTGGCTTGTAGTCGAAGGTGTCCACCTGGCTGACTGCGCCCTTCATGTGGATGTCGATCACTCGCTTGGCGCGGGCTGGAAACTGACCGGTCGTGAGCTTTCCCAAATCCCCGCTCGCGGGCGCAGCCCCCGTGTTCGCGGTCTTGGCGATCAACTTTCCGGCCCCGAGGAGCTCGGCTGCGGCAATCGTGCCCAACGCCAAACCGGATCCCAACAAGGATCGCCGTGCAATGTTGGCCAGTTCCTTTGGATCGTATTTCATGGCATTTGTCCTAGCGCAGCGTATAGGCATCGGGTGTATTCATCACCCCTGCCGTCACCATCGTCATTGCAGCCAATTGGCTTGGGTCGATCGACGCATCAGCTGGCGCCACTCCCATTGCGAGAAGCTTCTTCACCTCATCGGGCGCGGCTTGCATGTGTGTGATCTCCTGCGCGCGAAAATTGCGCATCACGGCCAGTTCCGCCTCATCCGGATGGCGGCGAACCGCCAGGCGCCACAGTGTCGTAAGCTGCACATCCGCGTTGCTTGAGGCCTTGATCGCCCGTTCAGCTAGCTTTCGATAGGCCTCCATGAACTGGACATCATTGAGCATCACCAGCCCCTGCAGCGGGGTATTGGAGATCGGCCGCAGCACGCTCGCGTTGTAGCGATCCGGCATGTCGAACGGCTCAAGGTTCGCAACCGGCGCATTGCGCTTGATATAGGTGTACATCGAGCGGCGGTGGTTTTCATCCGCAGGCACGTTGGTTGGATACACGAACACGCTTTGCGCCGCGATCCCGTCCCAGATTGCATCGGGCGCGTAGGGAAACACTGCTTCCCCGCCGATGTGCTTGACCAGGAGCCCGGAGGCTGTCAGGGCATTGTCCCGAATGGTCTCCGCTGGCATCCGGAAGCGCGGACCGCGCTCCAGAAGGAAGTTACGCGGATCTTTCTCCTGGTCTTCGGCGGAGATGTTCGAGCTTTGCCGATAGGTGGCGGACATCACCATCAGCTTGTGCATGTGCTTCATGTCCCAGCCCGACTTCACAAACTCGACGGCAAGCCAGTCGAGGAGTTCCGGATGGGTGGGGTTGGTGCCCTGCGTGCCAAAATCATCCACCGTCTGCACGATCCCTGTGCCGAAGTGGCCCTGCCACATGCGATTGACGTAGACCCGGGCCGTCAGCGGCTGCTTCGGATCAAAGAGCCATTCGGTAAGGCCCAATCGGTTGCGCGGTAGCTTCTCGCTCCACGGGAATACTTCGGGGATGGCCTGCGCCTTCACTTCCTGCCTGAAGGAGTTATAGACGCCATGATCGAGCACGAAGTTCTTGCGCGGTACGGCTTGGTCACCGGCGATCATGACCCGGTAAATGGGGGACTCGACATTCTGCTCGGCGAGCCGGGCGTCAGAGAGATCCTTCCAGGCCTTCCTCACCGCCGGGTCCTTCTGTACCTCGATCGAGGCCATGTCGGCTTCGGCCTGCTGTGCAGGAATTGCCTCCACAGCCTTCGGGTCCTGCAGATACGCGACTTCCAGCGGAGTCAGGGCCCGGGTGAGTACCCTCACTTCATCCAAAGCCCCATCGACCAACTCCGGTACGTTGAAGTTGGTGCCGGAGGCTAACCCAAAGTAACTGCCGAACTGGCTGTTACCTCCTCGCGGGAAAGCGGTGCGGGTCAGATGGTCATGGTCGACTTGTACCGGCGCCTCTTGCCCATCGATGTACAAATGCATCCCTGCGGCTTTGGAATTACCGTCATAAGTTGAGGTGATGTGCACCCACCGATCGGCAGGCACATCGGCCTTGGTCGAGATCTGCAACATTTCCGCGGGCGAGTTGTGGATGATGTTGTAGGTCAGCTTGTTGTTGGACATCGCCAGCAAGTAGCCCTCACCCTCTATCTCGCCGTTGTTGTAGAGGATTACGGCACTCGCGCCGTTTGGCCGCGTGGCGTCGTAATACGGCTTCTTCGGTAGCTTCAGCCAGAAATCCAGGCTGTAGGGCTGCGTGCGTTCGAACTGTCCTACGCCCTTGTCCATCGAGAATACGGAGTCATGCAGCTGGATGCCCTGGCCCTTGTGACCGGGTACGAATTTCACGTGGCTTAGGTAACCCTTGGCCCCTTTCGGCAGGCCGGAATTGGTCCACAGGAGGCTGTCACCATGTACCCACTGGGGCAGCCGGCGATTGGGAATGCGGGCCACGAAGGCCAGCCGATCATCGGTATACCCGCTCGCCAGGAGCTGCTCTAAGGCCCAGTCCGCCTCCTTGGAGGCCAGCAGCGGCAGACCCGGGTCCGCCTTCAGACGGGCAAGATCCGCGGCCATGCTCGGGCCGCGCATCGGGCCCGGGGCATTGAGCATTGGCGTGGGCTTTCCTGCCGCCACATCCATAAGGATGGTCTTCTGCAGCATGGCCGCGACTTGGGCCGGGGTCTTGCCCGGCCACTTCTCCGGCGTGCCCGGGACCGGGACCCCAACGGGGCTAGGCTGCGGATTGATGTAGAGGGAAGCAAAGTCACCTTTGTAGCCGCTATCCAGGGGATAATAAGCCTGGGTGTCGGCCTCAATCGACGCCTGCGCAAAGGCTGCGCGACGGGCTGCGGACACGCTCGACGCCTTGGCCAACGCCTTCGACTGCGCTTCGCGCAAAGCGTTGCGATAGGCCTCTTCCTTAGCCGCAGTCACCGCCTGGGCGAGGTTCAGGCTCGTGCTCTGGAGTGCGCTCGGCCATTCAAGGGTGGCCCCCATCGGGGTACTGGGACTGAATGAGCTGCTCAAGCCCCGCTCATCCATCTGGTTGAAGAAGCCCGACATTGAATAGTAATCGGCCTGACGGATGACATCGTACTTGTGGTCGTGGCACTTGGCGCAGCCGACCGTAAGTCCCAGGAAGTCCTTGCCGACGAGTTCGGTGCGTTCCTGCACGTAGTTGATGCGGAACTCCTCATCAATCGCGCCGCCCTCGGCATCCTGGCGTCCTTCTTTGAGGAAAGCGGAGGCAAGGAGTTGCTCACGGGTAGGATTTGGCAGTTGATCGCCGGCCAACTGCCAGGTGACGAACTTGTCGTAGGGGATGTTGCGCTCAAAGGCCGAGATCACCCAGTCGCGGTAGGGATAGGAGATCGGACGGGCTTTGTCGTCCAAGCCGCCCTGGCTGTCCGCGTAGCGGGCGACGTCCATCCAGATACTGGTTTGACGCTCGGCGTACTCCTTGGACGACAAGAGGCGATCGACCACCCGTTCGTACGCGTTCGGGTCCTTGTCGGCCACGAACGCGTCCACTTCGCTCAAGGTCGGCGGTAAGCCTGTGAGGTCAAGGTACACACGGTTGATCAGCGTCTCCCGATCGGCCTCAGGCGCCGGTTTCAGGCCTTCCTTGGCGAGGCGGGCGTAGACATAGCGGTCGATCTCATTCACCGCCTCATCGTTCCACTTGGACCTCTCCGGCTCCACGACGGTCGGGGTGATATACGCCCAGTGCTGCTTGTACTCGGCACCTTGCTTGATCCAGCGCTGGACGACGGCAATATCGCGGGCGGAGAGCGTTTTATGCGTGTCCTTCGGCGGCATTCTGTAGTCGGCATCGGTCGATGTGATGCGCTTGAATAGTTCGCTCCCATCGGGAGCGCCCGTCACGATGGCGCGTTTGCTCTTATCCTCGGGGATCGGAGCGTAAGCGGCCTGCTGGATATCAAGTCGCAGACCCGCCTTCTGGGTGGCTTGGCCGTGGCAGGCAAAGCAGTTTTGCGAGAGGATCGGGCGCACATCCCAGTTCCAGTCCGGATGATCCGGGATAGGTGCGCTGCCATCGGCAAACTGCCCACCCTTGAAGTGGGTGCAAGCCACCAGGATGCCGAGAACCACGGCCGCGACACCGGCGCAGATTATGAGCCTCGAGGCCTTGAATTTCGTCGATTTTGCCCCTGCCCCGAAGTCCCCAGCTGTTTTCGTGCTCATGCGCCTACGACGCTTGAGCGAGGAAATTCCTCATTCCTTTTTGGACCAATCTGGGCGCCCCTTCCAGGCTGTTTTCCAAGGTTTTTGGGACGTAGGTGTCGTTGTGGGACCGGCGGCAGCCCTTCGCGCCACCACCAGCACTTGTCCAGCCGCTTGCCAGGTCAACAATTGCAGGGGCTTCACCAGAAACCAGACACGCCCTGGCTCGTGACGAGCGCCAAAGATTACCGCGGAGGCTTAAGGCCCTCGCCCGACTGCGACCCAGGCCCGCCCCGCCCAGCGGACACGGCAGGGAGCCCGTACATCAACTTGAGGGTCCACGACCGCGCTAAAACCAAAAAGGTGAGGAAATCAGTGCCCCGCTCGTCGCCGGGGTTGGAGCAGCCTCCGTCTGTCTAAAGTGCAGTGACCCTTCGCGCGAACGGGGCCACACCGAAAAGTCCAAAATTTGACAATTCAATGCGCGAACTCGCTTGACCAAAGCTTAGGACCGTGCGGTTAGAAAGGCAGGGGCTGTCAGTTATACCGATGCGGTGAGGGTACCGAGTGGGAACTTCAAGAAGCGAGCTGGATGAGGATTTCTTGCGCAGGAAGTATGCGGAGGAAAGAGACAAGAGACTGCAGCGAGGCGTACGCACCTCCGTTGATCCCATTTCAACCGGCCTCTTCCCGGGTTTCAATGAAGACCCTTGGGTCACCGAGAAGATCGTCCGTGAGCCGATCCATGAAGCCGTCGATGTTCTGACGACCGGTGCCGGTCTCGGGGCAGAAGTGGCAGCCGCACGGCTTATCGAGGCGGGCGTCACCAACATCCGCATGATCGACTTCGCGGGCGACTTCGGCGGCACCTGGTACTGGCAGCGGTACCCGGGAATACGTTGCGACATCGAGTCGTGTATTTATCTTCCTTTGCTTGAAGAAATCGGCTTCATGCCGACGGAGAAGTTCTCAGGCGGAAAGGAGATCCTCGAACATGCCCGCGCAATTGGCCGCCATTATGGTCTATACGATAAGGCGCTGTTCCAAACCAAGATAATCGAGGCGCGCTGGAATGATGATGACGCCAGATGGCACGTGCGCACCGACCGGGGAGATCTCATTCGCACGCGCTTCCTATTGGGCACGAGCGGATTTCTCCACTATCCGAAATTTCCCAATGTGCCTGGACTTGCCGATTTCAAAGGCAAACTGATCCATCCTAGCCGTTGGGACAAGGAATACGCAGGCGGAGTCTTCGATGAGCCGATGCCGGGCCTCAAGGGCAAGCGTGTCGGTCTCATGGGCACCGGCGCCACGGCCGTGCAAATTTTGCCCGGGATCCATCCATACGCGGAAAAGGTCTACCACGTACAACGCACGCCGGCCGCTTGCGGTCTACGGAACAACCATCCTACGGACATGGATTGGTTCAAAAGCCAGAAGCCTGGCTGGCAAATGGAACGCATGCGCAATTGGCACACTGTCGTAAGCGGTGGGTACTATGAGGTCGACCTCGTTGATGACTGCGTGACACAGGTCGCGGGCGCCATCAATCGCGCTGCCCGCGGTGCCACCTCTCAGGCCGAGGCTGATGAAGCCAAGCAGCACGTGGACTACCGGATAATGCAGGAGATTCGCGATCTGGCAGGCAAGATCGTGAAGAATCCGGAGACGGCTGAGAAGTTGAAGGCATGGTACAACCTGTTCTGCAAGCGCCCGGTCTTTTCCGATGACTACCTGCAGAGCTTCAATGCGCCTAACGTCGAGCTCGTTGATACCGAAGGACATGGTATCGAGCGCTTCACCCAGACCGGCTTCGTCGCGAACGGCAAGCACTACGAGGTGGATTGCTTCATCGTGGCTTCCGGCTACGAGTTCGGCACGTATGACAAGAACTCCTCCACCTTCCCTGTCATTGGCCGCAACGGGCTAACGTGGGCCGATAACTGGGCAAACGGCGTTCATTCCGTGCACGGGGTGTTCGCTCACGGGTTTCCCAACTATCAGATCATCGGCGCGCTGCGACAGGCCGGTGCCACCTTGAACTACATGTGGCAGCTGGTCGAGCAGGCGGGACACGCGGCCGGGTGGATTGCGCAGGCTCTCAAGGATGGTGTTCGTACCCTTGAGGTCACCGCAGAGGCGGAGCAGCGGTGGAAATCGGAACTTGACGCCGTGCGCATTGATCGCCGCAAGCTCGCCGAAACCTGCACTCCGGGGTACAACAATAGCGAGGGCGATGCCTCCAAGCCCGGCCCCTATATGGAGTCCTATGACGGAGGCACGCTCGAATTCTTCAAGATCCTACGCCGTTGGCGCGAGGGTGAGTACAAGCACGACACGGTGATTACCTATGAGCCGGGGCGAGAGAAACCAGCGCCGGAGGTCTACGTGCATATCTAGCTCAAACCCACACTCGCCTCGCGGCCAGGACCACAAACAACACGGGCTTGGCAGCACTTAAGAGCGCCATGCCCATTTCGATGCAATCGGCGCCAAGGAGAACTGCGATGAGACCCCTCAAGACCCTCCTAGCTTTGAGCACGTTCGCCTTGGCGGCCCCGTGCGCCATCCATGCTCAAGGCAGCCACGACCCATCCCTCA
>Ga0302314_10003757_pt1 | contig 27925 bp, 25 predicted proteins | sample III_Palsa_N2_3_FD_200533 | JGI IMG/M metagenome (GOLD analysis project Ga0302314, IMG submission 200533) | Peat permafrost microbial communities from Stordalen Mire near Abisko, Sweden - III_Palsa_N2_3 | ecosystem: Environmental > Terrestrial > Soil > Palsa > Peat permafrost | place: Sweden...
ACGGCAGCGCCCCGCCTTTCACCGACGCGGACTGGGTCGAGCTGTCCGCCGTCACCAGGGCACGGCTGAGGGCGCGGGCCCAGAGCCAGCCGAGGACGACGGTCATGGCGGCCGCCAGGAGCAGGCGGAGAACCGCGGTCCCGGCGTGCCCGGCCGAGGCATCCTGGACGGCGTGCGCGGCCAGGCCCGGCGGCAGCCAGCGCAGCCAGCGGTCGACCCCGGCGAAGCTGGCCGCGGTCAGCTCATGCTTGCCGATGGCCTTCGGCAGGACCTGGATGAACACCTCGTACAGCGCGAAGATCGGGATGATCGCCAGCGCGGCCAGGTCACGTCCCCGGCGCGAGCGCATCAGCCCGGCCAGGGTCGTGGTGACGAGCCGGGCCAGGACGACGCAGAACGCGACCTGGGCCACGGCGGCGATGACCGCGATGAGCACGGCCAGGGCCCCGTGGGCCAGCCCGACGGTGGTGCCGAGCGCGCCGATGAGGTTGGCCAGCGGCCAGGCGCCGGTCGCCGAGGCGGCCAGCAGGCCGACGACGAGCGGCCTGGTGCGCAGCGGGTACAGCGCGAGGGTGGCCGGGTCGAGGGTGCTGTCCAGGCCGAACGCGATCAGCGGGAGGATCAGCCAGCCGAGCGCGAACAGGGTGTAGATGACCGTCGTCAGGTCCACCGCCGCGCCGTTGCGGTGCAGCGCGGCCAGGCCGGCGAACGTGCCGATGGCGACGAGGAGCGCGACGGCCGAGCTGAGGATGAAGGAGACCTTGGCCGCGCTGGTCGAGCGCAGCGCGTTGAGCAGCAGCCGGAGCTTCAGCTGGACGAGGACCCGAGCCACGACAGTCCCTCCCCGCCCGTCCCGCGCGCGCCGACGAGGTCGATGAGCGCCTGCTGCAGCGTCTTGCCCGCGCGGACCTCGTCGGTGGTGCCGGTGGCCACGATGCGGCCCGCGGCGATGATCGAGACGTGGTCGCAGACCTGCTCGACCAGCTCCATCACGTGGCTGGAGAACAGGACGGTGGAGCCGGAGTCGGCGAACCGCTTGAGCAGGCGGCGGATCACGTCGGCGGACACCGGGTCCACCCCCTCCAGGGGCTCGTCGAGGAAGAGCACCTGCGGGTTGTGGATCAGGGCGCAGCCGAGGGCGGCCTTCTTGCGCATGCCGGTGGAGTAGTCGGCGGTGAGGCGCTTCGCGTCGCCCTTCAGGTCGAGGACGTCGAGGAGCTGGGCCGCGCGCTGCCGGGCCTCGCCCGCCGGGAGGCCGTGCAGCCGTCCGGCGTACTCAAGCAGCTCCTCGCCGGACAGCCGGTCGAACAGCCGCACCTCGGCGGGAACGACGCCGATGATGGCCTTGGCCGCGGCCGGGTCGGCCCAGACGCTGACCCCGTTGATCAGCACCGTCCCCAGGTCGGGCCGCAGCAGGCCGGTCATCATGGACAGGGACGTGGTCTTCCCGGCGCCGTTGGGCCCGACGAGGCCGGCCAGGGATCCCTTGGCGATGTCGAGATCGATCCCGGCGACCGCTTCCTTGCTGCCGAAGTGCTTGCGCAGCCCGCGCACCGAGATCGCCGGCTGGGCGACTGCCTGCCCAGCACTGGCCCGTTCAGCCATCCCGACTCGCCTTCCCCGTCGTGTGTGACCCCCTGCACAGCGTAGTCCGCCCGATGGCCAGCGACAGCGATTGCCGGGCGTTGGACTGTCATTCCCGCCGCGTCGCTAGGCGAGCAGGCGGCTGGCGATCCGCGGGCTTTTCGGCAGCGGGGTGGCGGCGAAGATCCGGTCCGGGTCGTAGCGCTTCTTGGCCGCGAGCAGCCGGTCGGTGTTGCCGCCGTAGGCGTGCGCGACCTGGTAGTCGTCGTCCGCCGTGAGCAGCCCGGGGTAGGCGCCGGACAGGGCGGACGGGACCAGCGCGGTGGCGAAGGACTCGGCCCAGGTGCGGTGCAGGACCTCGTCGCGGTCGTCCGGCCGCCAGGCCGAGGTGATCTCGACGACGAAGTGCCGCTGCCGGATGCCGAACGCGGTGTCCGCGGCCGGGACCCAGGTGCCATGGCCGTGGAAATGGCGGATGGTGATCCCGGACAGGGGCGACGTCATGGCGACGCCGGCGCGCACAAGGGTGAGGATCACGTCGGGCGTGAGGCTGGCCACGTTGCGGGTGCGGATCGCGTAGTGGCGCCCGCTGACCGAGTGGGAGCCGAGCGGGTCGAGCAGGCCCGCGGGGGGCATCCGGCTGACCTCGCAGGACAGCGGGCTGCCGAGCCGACGCAGGTCGGCGATGATCTTCTCGTCGCGGGCCGGGTCGCCGCTCCAGGCCGGGAACAGATACAGGAACGGGGAACCGTCCTCGCCGGCCGCGATGCCGCTCTGCACGGTCAGGTCGCGGGGAGCGCCCGCCAGCATGAGGTCGAGGCGGCTCCACACGTCGGCGGCTTCGGCCCACGGGAACCGGATGACGCCGGCCAGCACCCGCTCGAGCGGGTGCAGCCGGATTCGCATGGAGGTCACCACGCCGAAGTTCCCGCCGCCGCCCCGCAGCGCCCAGTACAGCTCGGGTTCCCTGGTGGCGTCGGTCTGCACCAGCCGCCCGTCGTCCAAGACGACGTCGGCGCCGATCAGGTTGTCCAGGGCGAGGCCGAAACGGCCGGTCAGCGGGCCGTAGCCGCCGGCCATGGTCAGCCCGGCCAGGCCCACGCCGCCGGCCGTCCCGAGGGCGGCGGTCAGCCCGTACTGAGCCGCGGCGGCGGCGACGTCGGCCGCGGTGGCCCCGCCCGCGACGGTGGCGATCCGGGCCTGGGCGTCGACGGTGACCCGGCGCATCAGCGACAGGTCGATCACCAGGCCGCCGGCCCGCACCCCCCGCCCGGCCCAGTCGTAGCCACCGCCGCGTACCGACAGGGGCAGCTGATGCTCGCGCGCGGCGCGGACCGCGCCCTGCACGTCGGCCGGCGTCCAGGGCCGCACGATCATCGCGGGGTGGTGGTCGACGGCGCCGTTCCAGACCCGGCGGGCGGCCTCGTAGTCCGGGCCGGAGAGCAGGACCTGGTCCCGGTCCAGGTAGGCCGTCAGGTCCCATGCAGCCGACGCCGCCGCCGCGTCCATGACGAGCATGAGGTGCCCCCGAGTTCTACTGGCCGATAACCGGGCGGCGCCAGGTCGCGCCGCCGCGTCGCCTGACGGAAGCGGGTAAAGAAGACAGCGGCGCGGCGAGTCAGGCGTGCGTACCAGTATCGGCCGCGTTCCCCTGGCCGGTATCCGTGGAAACTACGGAGTCGAGGGAACCGCGCGAAAGTGCGCGCCGCAGCTCCGAGCGGGACCGGACGCCCAGCTTGCGGTGGATGGACGCGATGTGCGTCTCGACCGTCCGCACGCTGACGAACAGCTTGGCCGCGGCCTCGCGGTTGGTCGCGCCGCCGGCGATCTGCTCGGCGACGCGCTGTTCGGCGTCGGTCAGCCCTATCGCCGACCGGGCGGCCACGGCCCGGGGCAGCTCGGTGTCGATCTCGGCCAGCAGGGGCTGGTGGCCCATCTCGACGGCCAGGTTCCGTGCCCGCCACAGGGCCGTGCGGGACTGGCCGCGGGCCTTGCGCCGCCGCTCGATCCGGCCGAGTACCAGCAGGCTGTGGGCGAGCTCGGGGCGCAGCGGCGACCGCTCGTGGGCGGCGACCGCCGCCCGCGCCCAGTCCCGGGCGGCGTCCAGGTCGCCGCGGGCCGCGGCGACCAGGGCGTCGATCCGGCAGGCGTCGCCGATCAGGGCGGGCCGGTCCATGCGCGTGCCGACCTCCCGCAGCCGGGCCGATATCGGGCTCGCCTGCGCGGGCTGCCCGGCGCTGACGTAGGCCTCGGCGAGCAGCTGGTCGATCCCGGAGCGCACTCCCGGCTCGGTCCAGTTCATCTCGTCCTCGCAGCGGGCGGCCAGCTCGAGGTGCCGCACGGCGGCGACGGCGTCCCCGGTCCAGAAGCTCACCTTGCCGCGCACGATGGCCCCGATGAGGCGGGTGGCGTCCGGCTGGCCCTCGTCGTCGGGGAGGTGCTCGGCGGCCACGCGGAGCACCTCGTCCAGTTCCCCGGTCGCGATCAGCAGCTCGCAGCGCGGTTCCAGCATCCACGGTGAGGCCGGCCAGTCGTACCAGGCGGCGATCTTGTCCGCTTCCGCCAGGGCGGCCGCGGCGGCGGCGTAGTCGCCGGCCAGTTCCTCGGTCTGGGCCAGGTAGGCCAGGCAGGTCCACAACCCGAAGTCCTCGCCGGTCTCCCGGGCGCGGGCCATGCTGCGCAGCACCGCCGACCGTGAGCCGTCCAGGTCCTCGACGTAGCACGACCACAGGCCGCGGTGCAGGTCGGCGCGGTCGTGCAGGGGAATGCTCGACTCGACGTACTCGAGGCCTTCGGCCCGGTCGAGCAGGGCCACGTCCAGGCCCTCCCCGGTGGTGACCTTCGCGATCACCAGGTTGACCAGGGCGCGGTGCAGCGAGAGGTTCGCGACCGGGCCCGTGGCCTCGGCGCAGCGGATCGCCTCGAGCGCCGCGGCCCGGCGCCCGCCGGGAATGCCGTACTCGACGTCGCAGGCCAGGGAGAGCAGGAGCGCGCGCCGCCGGTGATCACCCGGCCCGCAGGTATCGAGGGCCCGGGTGATGAGGGCGGTGGCGGCGGCCGGCCCGAGGGCCAGGTCGGTCCCGTCGGCCAGCAGCGGCAGCGCGCGCTCGAGGTCCCCGGTAGGCAGGGCGCCGGCGTCGAGCGCCTGGAGCTGCTCAAGCGAGCCGCTGAGCTCGCCCGCCAGGAACAGCAGCTCGCCCGCCCGGATGCGGCGCCGGATCAGGTCGGGGCCGGCCGCGGACGTGAACGTCACCGCCTGGGCCGCGAACTTGCCGGCGGCGGCGTTCGCGGCCCGGGCGTGGGCGGCGTCGGCGGCGGCGTCGAGCGCGGTCGCGACGTCGTCGTCGGGCCCGGGCTCGGCCGCCAGCGCGGCGAAGTGCGCGCGGCGCTCGGGGCTGGAGGAGACCACCGCGAGCCGCCGGTAGATGGTGGCCCGGCGGCCCGGCGGGACGGACTCGACCGCGGCCGCGCCGATCAGCGGGTGCGCCGGGGCGACCCGGCCGCCGGTCTCGATGATGACCCCGGCGAGGACCGCCGCGTCCAGGGCTCCACCCGGATCGTCGAGGTCGTCCATGACGGCGACCGCGTCGGACACCGTGATCCGGCCGGCCGCGGCCACGATGGCCAGCGCGTGGGTGGCGGCCGGGGTCAGCGAGCGTTCGAGCCGCCCGGCGAGCGCCGCCCGGGCCAGCGGCGGGACCTCGGACCGAGCCGACGCCATGCTCGCCCAGATCTCGCCGGCCCAGAACGGGTTCCCGCGCGACTTGCTCGCGACGAGGCGGGCCTGCGCGGCGGTCACCGAGGCGGGCAGCAGGCCCTGGACCTGCCGCGCGTCGAGCGGCGTGAGCATGACCTGGGCGGCCGGGGGAAGGGCGGCCGGCAGCTCGCGCCAGCCTTGCGGCAACGGCGGCGCGGCGACGGTGAGCGGGTCGGCCGGCGCCGCGGCCCGCGCGGCGACCAGCAGGGACAGCGGCCCGCTGATGATCCGCCGGAGCGCGAACCCCAGTGCCTCGAGGCTGCCCGCGTCGAGCCACTGGACGTCGTCGATGGCCAGCAGCACCGGGCCGTCGCCCACGCAGGCGCGCAGGGCGGCGAGCACCGCGAGGCCGATCGCGTGGGCGGTGGGCGCCGTGTCCCCGGCCGGGCGCAGCAGCAGGGCGACCTCGAGCGCTTCCCGCTGCGGCCCGGGAATGCCGTCGGCCAGCGACGGGAGGATCCCGGCCAGCAGGTCGGACAGCCCGGCGAAGGGCGAGTCGGCCTCGCTGGCGGCCGGCTCGCTGCGCAGCACGCGGCAGCCCGCGTCGGCGGCGGCCGCGACCGCCGCGCGCCACAGCCTGGACTTGCCCGCGCCCGCCTCGCCCTCGATGACGAGCGCGGCCGGCGTGACCCGGCCGGCGGCCTCGGTGGCGAACTCGCGCACGCGCCGCCACTCGGCGGCGCGCACGAAGTCGGCGCTGGCAGCAGACATACGCTTAATCCCATCACAGACTGGTACCGAGCCTGGCAAAAAACATCATTACACTTCCGTGGCCAGCGCGCCCGGGCTGCGGCCGGGGCAACTGACCTGCGGGAGTCACCCCGGCCCGTTCACCCGAAGGAAAGATTTTTTGCCTGGCCGGACCCGCGCTGCCCCCGGGTGCGAAGGCGGAGCGCGGCGTGGAAGGGTGGAATGGACGACACTAGGCAGACAGCGACAGACAGGAGGCGACAGGCATGAGCGACCAGTCAACCGCCGCTGCGGCGGGCACCATTGACGTGGGCGGCGACCTGACCGTCAACCGGCTCGGGTTCGGCGCGATGCGCATCACCGGGCAAGGCGTGTGGGGTGACCCGCCGGACCGCGGCCAGGCGGTCGAGACGCTGCGGCGCGCGGTGAGCCTCGGCGTGAACTTCATCGACACCGCCGACTCCTACGGTCCCGAGGTGAGCGAGAACCTCATCGCCGAGGCGCTCTACCCCTACCCGGACGACCTCGTCATCGCGACCAAGGGCGGCTTCGCCCGGCAGGGACCGGACCGCTGGTCGCCCGTCGGCCACCCGGACCACCTGCGCAGCGTGTGCGAGGGCAGCCTGCGCCGGCTGCGCCTTGAGCAGATCCCGCTGTACCAGCTGCACCGCCCCGACCCCGCCGTCCCCTACGCGGAGTCCGTCGGCGCCCTGGCCGACCTGCAGAAGGAGGGGAAGATCCGGCACGTCGGCGTATCCAACGTGACCGAGGAGCAGCTGCGCGAGGCGCAGGGGATCGTCAACGTCGTCTCGGTGCAGAACCGGTACAACGTGACCGACCGTTCCGCGCAGCAGGTGCTCGACGTGTGCGAGCAGGAATCACTGGTGTTCCTGCCCTGGGCGCCGATCCAGCAGGCGGGGAAGAACGTCGGCGTGCTGAACGCGGCCCGGCGGCTCGGCGTGACCGAGTACCAGGTCGTGCTGGCCTGGCTGCTGGCCAGCTCCCCGGTGATGCTGCCGATCCCGGGCACCGGCTCGCCCGGGCACGCCGCCGAGAACGTCGCGGCCGCGGGCCTCGAGCTGACCGGGGACGAGGTGCGCGCGATCCGCGACGGCGGCTGAGCCCGCCGGCCTAGTCGGACAGCAGCCGCAACGCCGCGGCGGCGACCGTGAGCAGGGCCAGGTCGGCGTCGCGGCGCCCGGCGAGCTGCAGCCCCACCGGGAGCCCGGGGGCGGGCACCGGGACGGACACGGCCGGATGGCCGGTCAGGTTGTAGGGGCCGGTGAAGCGGCCCTCGGCGTTGTCGTCGCCGACGCCGAACGGCGGGTCCTGCTCGGGCGCGCAGAAGCCGACGGTCGGCCCGGCGAGCGCGTCGACGCCCGCGAGGGTCGCCTCGACCGCCGCCGTCAGCTCGGCCTGGTCCGCCCGGGCGCGCGCGTACTGCCCGGGCGTGACCGTGGCCCCGTACGCCAGCAGGGCGCGGGTTCCCTCGGCGTCGGCGCTGGTGTCCCGGCCCGCGTGGGCCGCGGCGGCCTCGCGGGCGACGATGACGGTCAGGGCGTCTTCCCAGCGCCGGGGGTCGGCCGCCCACGGGGGCTTGACCTCGCGTAGCTGCCAGCCGGCCGCCGCGAGCCGGTCGAGCGCGGCCCGCAGCGCCGCGCCGACCTCCGGCGTCACCGACGGGTCGGCGAGCTGGGCCGACAGCACGCCGAGCACGGGAACGCCGGCGGTCAGCGGGGCGGGCAGCGGTCCGGCGATGGCCTGGAGCAGGGCGATGCCGTCCTCGGCCGTGGCGGTGAGTGTGCCGGCGTGGTCCAGGCTGGGCGACAGCGGGAAGACTCCGTCGACCGGCACGAGGCCGTAGGTCGGCTTGAGGCCGACGACGCCGCAGTAGGCGGCGGGGATGCGGATCGAGCCGCCGGTGTCGGTGCCGATCGCCAGGTCGCAGACGCCCGCGGCGACCAGCGCGGCCGACCCGCCGGACGAGCCGCCCGAGGTCGTGGCCGGGTCGCGGGGGTTGCGGGTGTCGCCGACCCGGGGGTTGGCGAAGCCGGCCGCGAACTCCAGGCACTGCGCGGTGGCGAACACCTCCGCGCCCGCCGCGCGCAGGCGCCCGACCAGGGCCGCGTCGGCGGCGGCGGGCGCGTCGCTGGTCGACGGGCTGCCGCACCGGGTCGGCAGTCCGGCGACGGCGATGATGTCCTTGACCGCGACCGGCCGCCCGGACAGGGGACCCGCCGGGGACCGGCGCGGGGCGCCCGCCGCCGCGGCCACGGCGTTGAGCGGCCGCCCGAGCCGGTCGAGCCGCTCGTAGGCGGCGAGCAGGTCCAGGTTCTCCCGGCGGCGGTCCCGTGTCCCGGCCTCGATCGCGGCGCTGAGCTCGGCCGTGCGCCGGAGCAGGGCTTCCCGGAGCGGGCCGTCGACGGCCAGCAGCGGGCGGTAGGCGGGGTCGTCGAGCACCTCGTGGATCGCCAGGCCGCTGACCGCGGCCAGCGCGGCGACCTGCGCGGAAGGGGGGTACGTCATGGGCGAAACGTTAGGAGGCTGAAGTTACGGGAGAGTAAAAAAGTCCGCCGCCGCGTCGTGGTGCCCCCGCTGCCGACGGCTCGCGCAAGTGTGCAAGGAGTTCATCGCCTGGCTCGCGGTCATGCTCGGGCTCGGGCGGGGAGACGTGGTGGTGCTGCCGGCCGGGTACCTGCGCGCCGTGGTCCAGTGGGCACGGGAGCGCGGGGCCGTGGTGGCGTCCGACCTGGCCGGCTAACGGGCCGGGTTCGTCACCGGGGACCCGGCGCTGGTCGCGGACCTGCTGGCGATCAGGAAGCAAGCCGGGATGATCGTGCCGGAGCCGGTGCAGGCCGCGATGACGGCCGCGCTCGACGACGACGCCCACGCCCGGGAGCAGCGGCAGCGCTACGCCGCCCGGCGGTCGCTGCTGCGCGAGGCCCTCACCGGGGCCGGCTGGACCATTGACCACTCGCAGGCCGGCCTCTACCTGTGGGCCACCCACCCGGCCCACGACTGCTGGTCGGCGGCCGACCTGCTGGCCGCCCAGTGCGGCATCGTGGTCGCGCCCGGCGCGTTCTACGGGCCCGCGGGAACCCGGCACATCCGGGTGGCGCTCACCGCCACCGACGAGCGGGTCGCCGCCGCGGCCGCGCGCCTGCGCGACCTGCCACGCGCCTGACCGAGGCGACACATCCAACTTGCGGGAACTCGGGGAAACCCATGTCCATCTGGAACGTTCTGGTCATTGTCGCTCTCGCGCTGCTGGCCGCCGCCGGAGTATTCGTCCTGGAACGGATGGTGCCGGCCAAGCGACGGGAGATGCACAACGACGTTTTCGGCTTCGTGTACGCGATTGTCGGAGTGGCCTACGCCGTGCTCCTCGGGCTGGTCGTGGTGGCGGCCTGGAACACCCTGGACCAGGCCCAGTCCAACACCTACACGGAAACCAACGCGCTGCTGCAGCTTGACTGGTACGGGTATTCGCTGCCGCAGCCGGCCCACGGCGAGATCGAGAACATGGTGAAGGAGTACGCCGAGGAAGTCATCGACAACGAATTGTCCCTCCTGGGCCACCAGGAGTCCAGCCCGAAGGCCTGGAACGTCTACACGCAGCTCGAGGCGATCGTCCGGGCCCAGCAGCCGACCGCGCCCGCGGCCGTGGCCCGCTATGAGCAGGCACTCGACGGGGCCGCCGATCTCGGTGACGCCCGGCGGGAACGGATCAACCAGGCGGCCGAGGGCATCCCGGCGCCGCTGTGGACCGCCCTGATCCTGGGCGGCGCCATCACCGTCGGGTTCGCCTACTTCTTCGGCATGAAGAGCACGTCAGCCCACGCTGTCGTCATGTTCAGCCTCACCCTGCTGATCGCCTGCCTGCTGCTGGTCGTCTACGAGATCAACTATCCCTTCGACGGAGCGATCAAGATCAGTCCCGAGGCCTTCGAGCTGGCCCTGCAGCGCATGAAGCTGCTCAACTGAGCCCGGCGGTTACCGCAGCAGCGTGTCGGCGATCTCCCGGGGCGAGCCCACGAGGACTCCGGGCAGGTCGGCGAGCTGATCGGCGGACATCCCCGACGCCGCGCTGATCACCGACAGGTCGATGTCGGACACAGTGCGGCCGGCTCCGGCGACGAACAGGTTCAGCTCAATCTCGTCGATACGGGAGGCCCGCCGCCTCGAATTCCTTCGGCAGTGCGGCCGCCTGAGTTCACGTACGACTGTGCCCGCTGGCTTCCCTCGCCGCATCGGTCATCTGACTAAAGACAACGGCCGCGATCGCCTCGGCCACGCGGGCGGCGGGCAGGTTCGTGGTGTCGATCACGAGATCAGCCGCCGACTCCAGCCACGGCCTGGACTCCTCGTAGGCCCGGATGTTGTCAAGGCGCCACTGACAGGCCTTGGGGGCGAGTTCGTCGGTCCTGGCCCGCTCGGCCAGCGTGTCCGAGTCGACGTGCAGGAGCACGTGGAAGACGTCCAGCGGCGTTCGCTCGAAGCCCTGGGCCAGTTCGCGCCAGTAGTCCTCGCGCAGGACCGTCTGCACGGCGATCAGGTGCTGGCCGGTGAAGCCCGCGATCTGCTCGGTGACGATCGGGACGAGTTCACGCCACGGAGGCAGGTCCTGGTAATCCTTGAACTCGTGATCGTCCAGCGCGGTCATCAGCAGGTCGCCCACCAGCTCAAGATCGAAGTGCCGGGCACCGGGCAGCTGGTCGGCCAGAACCTTGGCTGTCGTGGTCTTTCCCGCCCCGAAGGGGCCGTTGAGCCAAAGAATCACGAGGAGATTGTCGCAGAGAGGCGATCACCTCGGCTCGCTCATTTCCGGTTCCCCGCTCACTACGACCTGCTCAAGCCCCCGTGTTGTCCACGTTTATGTTGACGGACGATTAGGTGTCGTAGGCGGTGGGGTTAGGTGTCGTAGACGGTGGGGGTGGTGGTGTAGGTGCGGCCGGCGGGGGTGGTCCAGCGGATGATGCCGGGCTGGGGTTGTTCGGCGTTCCAGCCGGGGGCTTGCTTGGTCCGGTGGTGGCGGCGGCAGGCGGGGTGGAGGTTGCATTCGCAGGTGGGGCCGTGGGGGTAGGGGGTGGCGTGGTCGAGGTCGGAGTGGATGGCCTGGGCGCCGCAGCCGGGGGCGGAGCAGGTGGCGGTGCGGGCGCGGATGAGGTGCTTGAGGGTACGGCTGGGGGTGTAGCGGTCTTCGGCGTGCCGGTGGTCGCAGGTGCCTCGGGCGATGGGTTCGGGGGTGATGTTGAGGCGGCGCAGGAGGTCGCGGAGCTGCGCCGCCTGGGCGGCTTGGGCGGCGTCGGGGCCGGGGTCGCCGCGGTCGCGGCCGGGTGTTCCCCGCGGTCCTGTTCCGGGTGGTGGTTTTGGTGATTCTGGTGTCTGCGGTGGGGGCGGTTCGGGGCTTTGCGGGTCGTGTGAGTCGTGTGAGTCGTGGGGGTGCTGGCCGGGGGCGCAGCCGTGGGCGATGGCGGTGCCGTCGGTGCCGACGATGGTGGCGCACCAGCGGGTGCGGGGGTTCCGGGACGCGGCGGCTACGAGGTCCCTGGTCTCATCGGCGTCCAGGAGGCCGAAGCCGGCGGCCTGGGCGGGGGCGGTGGACCAGCCCAGCAGCGTGCCGGCCGGGACGATGAGGTTGATCAGGGCCAGCAGGGGCGCGGGAGGACCGGGAGGAGGCGGGGCGGGGGCGGGGGCGGGCGTGATGCGGTCGAGGGGGTCGCGGCCCTGGGTGACGTCGGTGAAGACCAGGGCACGGAGCTGGTCCAGGGTGCCGTCCAGGCCCGCCCGGCGCAACCGGGCGGCGAGGGCGTCGATGTGGGCCTTGGACGCCATCGCGTCAGCCGTCGCGAGCTCGCGGCCGGCCAGGGACGCGTTCCCGGACATCTCCCGGCGGGCCTCGACCCGCTGCCGGGCCGCCCTGGCATGCTCCTTACGGGCCTTGACCGCCTCAGGATCGAGCTTCATCTCCAGGGCGGCGGCCTTGCGGGCCAGCTGGTCATAGCGCAGGCCCGGGGCGGCCTCGGCCAGGACCCCGTCGGCGCAGGCGGCCTGCTCGTCGGTGAGGGCCGCGGTGTAGGACGCGATGACGTCGGCGCGGTCGGCGCTGATCACGCCCGCGGCCATCCCGGCCAGCGTCCGCGGGAGCCGGCTGGTCAGGTCGAGGTCAGCGGAGATCCGGTGCCCGGCCTGGTTCGCGGTGATCAGCAGCTCCGACGCGAGTTCGTCGTCGGGGAACTCACCCGGACGGCAGCCGCGCGGCACCTTCCGGGCGATGGCGTCGGCGAGCTGGGCCTGACGGCGGCGGGCGAACTCCGCGGTCAGCACCGCCTGCTGCCAGCAGGCCCGGTTCTCCATCCGCCGGGCCGCCTGCAGCGCGCCCATCAGCTGATCGTCGTTAAGGACCGCCGTGCCGGCGACGGCCTGCTCGGTGAGCGCGGCCAGCACCGGACCCGGACGCAGCGCGTCCACCGAGCGGTCCTTACCGAACTGCGGGCCCAGGGCCTCACCGCCCAGACCGTCCGGGCCGGTCATCGCCGCGAGCAGCACCGGGTCAAGGTCGGCCGCGTCACCCAGGCTGATCGAGAACGCCGGGCCCTCGATCTCCCACTCCTCCGGAACCCGCTCCGCGGCCTGCGCGAACACCGCCCGGCACGCCGGACTGGCAGTGTCCGGGTCCACGTCGAAGCTGGTGCCGACATCGCCCGGTCCGCGGGCGGGGAGGGAGCCGGGCCGCTCGCTCGCGTCGGGTGCGCGCTCGCCCGGGGGCATCTGCTCGTCCACTGCCGGCCCTCCTTCCGATCGGATGCGGTCCGCGGTTAAGTCATGCGAACATTCTATCGGATACAACGAGCGGTAGCAACGGCGGTAGCAAATGTTCCACGATCTTTTCGAATGAACCGCGGCGACGAAGCCTCCTGGCCAGGAGCGGGAGGTGGCGTCGGCTTGGGCCGCGTCCCGCGGGAGAGCCGCTCCATGAAGCTCAGGACACGCAGGTGAACCTCGAGCTCGCGGACCGCCGCGTCGGCGTTGCCCGCGCCGAGGTGGCGGAGCAGCCGGCGGCGGGAGGAAAGGATGATCTTGTCGGCTCGCGGTCCGGCCGCGATCGCGAGGTCATAGCTCCAGGCGGCGGCCAGGCCGGACGCCCGGATCAGGGCCGCGTCGCCGGTCACGTCGCCGAGCAGCCCGATCAGCTCGTCATCGGTCACGGTTGCCAGTGTGCGGTGCTGCGTTGCCGGTTCGCATCAGTGACTTGACTGGCCGTCTCCCTGACCGGCGACGGCGAGCCCGGCCTCGGCCAGCAGGGCTTCGCGGTTGGCCATGATGAACTCCTTCAGCGCCGCCGGGCGCAGGTCGAACGCGGCCAGGTCGTCGCCCCGCAGGTCGACCCGCTCGACGTCGTAGGCGCCGTTCGCCGGGTCATCGAACTCCGGCCCGTTCCTGGCCGCCAGGTCCAGGCTGACCAGCCGGGTGACGAAGAAGTGGTGGACGGCCACCCCGGTCTCCGAGGAATGGCTGGCCAGGAAGACCCGGGCCGCGCCCGCCGCCGTCGCGCCGAGTTCCTCGGCCAGTTCCCGGTGCAGCGCCGCCTCGATGGAGGCGTCGCTCTCCTCCACGCCGCCGCCCGCCGTCGTCCAGTACGGCGCCCGCCCCGGCCTGGTCCGCCGCAGGAGCACCAGGTACCCGTCATCGTCGATCAGGATCGCCCGCGCGGAGCGCCGCCGGATCACCGCTGGCCCCCGTGGCTCAGAAGCCGCCGAACCCGCCGTCCCGATGGCCCCCGTCCCGGTCGTGCTCGCGCTTCTCGTCTTCGTAGATGCGGTCGATGCAGACGGCGATGGCGATGACGAGCGCGTCGTCCATGCCCGGCTCGACCTCGACCCCGTAGGTGTCCCGGATGCGGAACCACTGCCGCGAGATCCGCCCGACGACCTGCCTGCCGTCGGTCAGCTCCCAGTCCTTGTCGATGAAGTTGCCGACCGCCTCGAGCCGCGACCCGTCGGCCAGGTCAATGTTGTAGCGGTGCTTAATCGGCGAGAAGAACGCCGGGCGCACCGTCGCGATGAGCCCGTTGCCATTTTCGATTTCCATCGTCTCGCGCATTGAGAAGAACTTCTTGCGGATCAAGATGAGCAAGTTCCCGTACGCGTCCTTGAGTTCAAAGGTCTCACGCAGGCTCAGTGCTTTCCCGTCGACGAGGAAGACGCGGTTGCCGCTCTCGTCCTCTATCCAGAAGTCAGCCTTGAAGGAAAAGATTCGTTCCTGGACCAGGTATCTCATAGGCAAGAGGCTAGCGGATCAATTAGCCAATGGCATTGGCCCGGCTCGCACGGCTGGCCGGCAGCTGGGTGCCCTCGAGCCGTAGCCGGTGCACGCGCAGCCGGTCATCGGCCTGGCCGACGATGACGGTCAGCCGGTAGCGGCGGGCGCCGGCGCAGCTAGCCAGGCCGGCCGCCGGGCCGGGCGGACCGCGAGGCCGGCCAGCACCGGCGCGGCCGACGGGTTGCGCACCGTCGCGACCACGACCGGGCGGTCCTCGCCCGGCTGCCCGGCCGACCGGAGCACCGCCTCGACCAGGGCGTCCGTCGCCCGGTCGCCGTTGCGGAACCCGTCGACGGCGACGCGCAGCACCGCCGCGAGCACGAGGAAACCCGGGATTATCGCGAGAACGTAACTCATCATGCCGACAAACCTGACAGTATTGGCACCGTTATGACAGTTCCAATCAGCACCGGAGTGGCCCGGATCAGCCCGCAGGCGCTCGCCGACCTGCTCGGCCGCTGGCCGGTCGAGGACGGCCCGCTCTACCGGCTGCTCGGCGCCCGGATCGGGCGGCTCGCCGACACCGGCGAGCTCCCGCCGGGCATCAGGCTCCCGCCGGAACGCGCCCTCGCCGCCTCGCTCGCGGTCAGCAGGAACACCGTCGCGCTGGCCTATCAACTGCTCCGCGACGACGGCATGGCCGAGAGCCGTCAAGGGTCGGGCACCCGGCTGATGCCGCACCGCACCACCCCGGCCGCGGCGCACCGGGCCAACGGGTTCTTCACCAGCATGCTCGACGGGGTCGCCGCGACCGACCTGACGATCGCCGCGGTCGAGTGCGCTCCCGCGGTCGCGGCGGCGCTGCGGGACCCGGCCGCCCTCCTCGACGAGGGCGAACGAGCCCGGCTTACCTCGGGCACCGGATACCTTCCCTACGGGCTGCCCGGCCTGCGCGCGGCCATCGCCTGGATGCTCACCACCGTGCACGGGATACCGACCGGACCGCACGAGGTGATCGTGACCACCGGCGCGCAGCAGGCCATCGACCTGCTGCTGCGCTGCGAGGTCGCGCCCGGGCACGCGGTCGTCACCGAGGACCCGACGTTCCCGGGGACCCTCGACGCGATCCAGCGGTCGGGCGCGCGCCCGGTCGGCGTGCCCCCGGGCGACGTCGCCCGGCTCGCCGACGCGGTGACCGCGCACCGGCCCGCGCTCGCCTACCTGATCCCCAGCTTCCACAACCCGACCGGCCTGCTGCTGCCGACCGCCGAGCGGCACGAGATCGTCGAGCTGGCCCGGTCCCATCCGGACGTCACGTTCATCGACGACATCACGCTGGCCGAGCTCCCGCTCGGGTACGCCGACGGCCCCACGCCGCCGCCGCTCGCGGCCCTCGCGCCCAGGCTGCCCAACGTGGTGACCGTCGGCTCCTTCTCCAAGACCTACTGGGGCGGCCTGCGCACGGGCTGGGTCCGCGCCCCCGAGGGCATCATCGCCCGGCTCGCCGCGGCCAAGGCCGCCACCGACCTGGGCAGCCCGCCCTACCAGCAGGCCATCGTGGCCGCGCTGGTCACCCGGCAGCACGAGGAGATCATCAAGGGCCGGCTCGACTGGGCGCGGCCCCGGTACGAGGCCCTCGCCGCGGCCATGAGCGCGCTGCTCCCCGGCTGGACCTGGACGCCGCCGGCCGGCGGCCTGACGATCTGGGGCCGGCTCCCCGATGACGCCGACTCGGGCGCGTTCGCCCAGGCCGCGCTCCGCCACGGCGTCGCGGTCATACCCGGCCGCCTGCTGTCGGTCGGCGCGGACCGCTCCTCCTGGCTCCGGCTGGCCTTCACCCGGCCGCCCGACGAGCTCACCGCGGCTGTCACCGCGCTCGCCGCCCTGTGAACAAAATCTTCACAAAAAGGAAAAAATCTCCGGCCAGAAGAACGGACCGTGCCCGGCTGTACACAGCGGGGAACTTGCGCGCTTAGACTCGGGAAACGTGGCCGACCCCTTCGAGTTTCAGGAACTGCGAATCCGCCAGCCCGGAAAGCTGATGCCCGGCCGCGCGAGCTACGAGATCTTCGACACCCGCAAGAACCTCCTGGCCGTCGCCACCGAGACCGGACGCCGGTCCCGGATGGACACGATCACCGGCATGGTCCCCGGGCGGCGGGCCCTGGAAGTGCGCGACGCGGCGGGCGACCCGGTGCTCAGCCTGATCAACCGGGAAAGCCAGTGGTGCGCCGAGCTCATCGACCCCGACGGCCAGCTCATCGGCAAGATCCAGATCGGCGACAGCAGGCGTGACTACACCCTCATCGACCATGAGGATCAGGTCATCGGCGAGGCGACCGGGGATCTCGCGGTCAAGCAGTTCTCGGTCACCGGCGCCGAGGGCGAGCGCTACGCCCAGATACGCAAGACCTGGGCCGGGGTCCGCAAGGAGTTCTTCACCGACGCGGATCACTACACCGTCGCGTTCACCGGCCCGGTTTCCTCGCGCACCCGCACGCTGATCGTGATGGTCCCGATCGTCCTCGACATGAGCCGGTACGGCCCCTACTAACTCCAGGTCGTGCCGTTCCAGTGCAGGATCAGCGGCACCGGGGCCGCGGCCGGGTCGGCCGGAGCGCCGTAGCCGACCGCCCACGCGTCGCGGGGCGAGGTCGCGGTCACCGCGAACAGGCGGTCGGTCGGCTGGGGATCGGGGCTCGGCACCCGGGACCAGGCGGCGCCGTTCCAGCGGAGGATGAGCGTGCTGGCGTCGGCCTCGGCCGGCCAGACGAACCCGACCGCCCAGGCGCGGGCGCCCGGTACGTGGGCGACGGCGAACAGCTCGCTGCCGGCGGGCGCGGGGACAGGGACCTTCTGCCAGGCGGTGCCGCTCCAGCGCATGCTGAGCGCCTTCCGGGCGTTCGAGCCCGGGTCCTGGCTGAAGTGATAGCCCACCGCCCAGACGACGCCGCCGGGAGCGGAGGTCATCCCCCACAGCCCGTTGTCGACGCCGTGCAACGGGAAGGAGACAGTCCGCCACGCGTTCCCGCTCCGGCGCAGCAGGGCGGCGGTGTTCACGTCCCCGCCGCCGTCGCCGATCGCCCAGCCGAGGCCGGCGCTGGTGGACGCGGCGGCGGTGAGGATGTCCCCCGCGGCCGGGGCGGGCACCGCGGACCAGCGTCCGGCGGCCTGGCGCAGGATGAGCGAGCCGCCCGCGGGGCTTTTCTCGCCGACCGCCCAGACGGTGGAGCCAGCCACGGAAATCCCGTTCAGCAGGCCGCTGACCTGCGGCGCGCCGACCGGCTTGGCCCAGGCCCGCCCGTTCCAGTGCAGGATCAGGGTCCGGAAGGCCGTGCCCGCCGCGTTGGCGGTCGTGCCGACCGCCCACACGTTGTCGGCCGAGACCGCGGTCACCGCGCTGAGCTGCCCGAACACCGGCGCCGGGCTGGTCACCCGTGACCACTTCCGGCCGTTCCAGTGCAACAGCAGCGTCCGGGTGGCGATGTCGCCGCTGTAGCCGACCGCCCACGCGCTGCCGGGCGAGGTCGCGGCCACGCCGAGCAGCTCACCGGAGATGCCGAGCGACCGCGGGATGTCCGACGACTGGGCCGGCGTCCGCTGGGCCAGCGCGATCCCCGGCACCGCCGCGACCACCGCCAGGGCACATACCGCTACGAACACCACCGAACGCGGCAACCACGACATCCTCGTCACGACCCCGATGGTAACCGCTTACCCCGCCGATCACGGACGGGGCGGCGGGGCGGCGTGAGAGCCACGGTACGTTCGCGGTGCTGGAATTTGCTTTTAGCCCACGGATGCCGGGGCTGGCGTGTCCAGTGAGACTGCCTTAAATTTTTCTGGTTCCTGGTCCGGAGTGAGCGCCGTGGCGGAGTAGAGCCAGTCGGTGAACGAGTAGTCGTAGGTGTCGCGGGCGCGGAGGAGCTCGTTGCGGCGGTCGCGCTTGCCGCCGTCCAGGTGCCACAGCTCGCCCCAGGCGCGGGAGGCGGACAGCACCCGGCGGCAGTGCTCGGGGCGGACGGCCTGGTAGGCGGCGAGCGCGGCGTCGGTGCCGGCCCGCGCCGCGAGGTGCTCGGCCAGCACGTAGCCGTCCTCGATCGCCATGATCGCGCCCTGGGCGATGTACTGCAGCGGCGGATGGGCCGCGTCGCCGAGCAGGGCGATCCGGCCGTGCACCCACTCGCTGATCGGGTCCCGGTCGAACATCCGCCACCAGCGGTCACGGGACATGAGCGGCAGGCCGCGCTTGACGTTCTCCGTGGCCGGCGCGAACGCGGCGTCGAGCTCGTCCGGGGTGCCCCACTCCTCCTCGCCTTTCAGCGCCTTCGGCGACCGGAAGACCGCGACCTGGTTGAGCAGCTCGCCGCCGCGCAGCGGGTACTGCACGAAGTGGCAGTGCGGGCCGATGTAGACGACCACGTCGGTCTCGCTGACGTTGTTCTCGCGGGCCTGGCCGATCGGGACGGCGCCCCGGTAGGCGACGTACGCGGAGTTGACCGGGTCGTCGCCGATGAGCTGCGCGCGGGCCTGGGAGTGCAGGCCGTCGGCCGCGATGACGAGCGTGGCCGCCTGGACCTCGCCGTCGGCGAGCCGGACCCGGGCGCCCGCCGCGGCGAGCTCGTACTCGGTCACCCGCTGGCTGGTGCGCAGGTCGACGCCGTTGTCCCGGCAGGCTTCCAGGAACAGGCCGTGCAGGTCGGTGCGGTGGATCACCATGTACGGCGACCCGTACCGGCGGGCCAGGTCGGTGAGGTCGAGGCTGGTCAAGACGGTGCCGTCGAGGGCGTCGCGCATGACCATGCCGGACGGCAGGACGCCGCGCCGCTTGGCCTCATCCAGCAGGCCGTACTCGGCCAGGATGCGGGTGCAGTTCGGGGCGACCTGGATCCCGGCGCCGATCTCGCCGAAGTCCTCGGCGCGCTCGAGCACCCGCACCCGGAACCCCTTGCGGGTCAGGGCGAAGGCGGCGGACAGGCCGCCGATGCCGCCGCCGACGACGATGACGTCGGGCTCTTCCGGCTTGCCGGGCTCGGCGGTCACAGCGCGATTTCCTTGACGACCCGGTTGACGGTCTGGCCGAGGCCCTCGATCGCGGCGGTGACCGTCTCGCCGCCGACGAGGAACCGCGGCGGCTTGCGGCCCTGGCCGACGCCGCCGGGGGTGCCGGTGGCGATGATGTCGCCCGGGTTCAGGCGGGTGATCGTGGAGATGTACTCGACCAGCTTCACCGGGCCGAACAGCAGGTCGGCGGTGCTGTCCCGCTGCATGGTCTCGCCGTCCACGGTCAGCGAGATCGTCAGCCGGGGGCTGGTGCCGCCGGGCAGCTCGTCCGGGGTGACCAGGAACGGGCCGACCGGGGTGGAGGCGTGCCAGGCCTTGCCCTGCAGCCACTCGCCGGTGCGGGCCTGCCAGTCGCGCGCGGACAGGTCGTTCAGCACGGTGAACCCGGCGATCGCGGCCGCGGCGTCGCTTCCCGCCGCCCGGCGGACCGGCCTGCCGATGACGATCGCCAGCTCGGCCTCCCAGTCCCACTTATCGGTCTCGGGCGGCTTGGCCAGGTCGTCGTGCGCGCCGATGAGCGTGTCGGCGAACTTGGCGAAGATCGTCGGGTACTCCGGCAGCTCCCTTCCCATCTCCTGGATGTGGTTGCGGTAGTTCAGGCCGACGCACACCACCTTGGACGGGTTCGGGACGAGCGGGGCGAAGTCCGCGCCGCTGAGCGGGTAGTTCACCGCGGTCGGGTGGGTCGCGGACGCGGCCTCGGCCCGCTCGCGCCAGTCGGGCATCGCCAGGAACTCGCCCAGGCCGGCGGCGCAGAGGTCGGTGAGCACGTCGCCCGCCACCTTGACGGCCCGGAACCCGCCGTCGGCGCGGATCGTCGCGAGCCTCACTTCGCGCCGCCTTCCGTGCTCGTGCGGTTGAGCTTGAGCGCCTCGAAGACCGGGGCGTCGCTGAACCGGAACAGGTCGAGCGCGCCCGAGTCCGAGTCGGTCGCGCCGGCCTGCGACTTGGCCGAGAACGGCTGCCAGGACGGCACGACGAACAGGTCGCCGCGGGTTACCGACCAGGTGCTGTCGCCGACGGTGACGGTGCCCGAGCCGTCGAAGACGGTGTAGACCGAGGAACCGGTCTCGCGGACCGGCCGCGTTTCCGCCTTGCTCGCGATCCGGTGCATCTCGACCCGGATCGTCGGCAGGACGTCCTGCCCCGTGGCCGGGTCGGTGTAGCGGACGGCGGCGTGACCGGGCTCGACGGTGGCGTTGGCGTGGCCCTCGCGCTCGATCGCGAGCTGGTCGTTCAGCGCCCGGTCGGTGTGCTCCCACCGGTAGGCGAGCAGCGGCGAGCCGGGCGTGTCCGGCCTCGCGGCCTTGGCCAGCGGCTTGAGGCCCGGATGCCCCCAGAGGCGCTCGGCCCGGGATCGCTCCGGGGTGGTGCGCTCGGAGTCGCTGATCTCGTCCCGGCCGAACTCGAAGAACTGCGCCTCGGTGAGGTACTGAAGCGGGATATCGAGACCGTCGATCCAGGCCATCGGCTCCGTGGTGGCGTTGTGGTGGGCGTGCCAGTTCCAGCCCGCCTGCGGCAGGAAGTCACCGCGGCGCATCGCCACCGGGTCGCCGCCGACGACCGTCCAGACGCCCTCGCCCTCGATCACGAAACGGAAGGCGTGCTGGGTGTGCCGGTGCTCGGGGGCGTTCTCCCCCGGCATCAGGTACTGGATCGCCGCCCACAGCGTCGGCGTGGCGAACGGGCGCCCCCCGAGGCCGGGATTGGCCAGGGCGATCGCCCGCCGCTCGCCGCCCCGGCCCACGGCCACGAGCTCGCCGGCCCGGGCGGCCAGTTCCCTCAGGTTGTTCCACCGCCACAGGTACGGCAGCGCCTTGGACCGCGGGTGGGCCGGCATCAGGTCGCCGATCTCCGTCCAGAGCGGCACCAGCAGCTCCTTCTCGAAACCGCGGTAGAGTTCCTCGAGCGCCGGGGTCACCGTCGGCAGGTGAGGCGCGCTTACCGCCGTGAGCCGGACGGGCGATTCGAAGTCAAGCGACGTAGTCATGCCTCTACCCTCACCCCGGCCCCGCCCGGGCGAACGCCAAATTCTTCTCTCCAGAACACCCCGGCGGTGACCCCGCTTCGCCTCTTGCTGTTATCTCTGCCCGACACTTGACCGCCCACGCGAATGGCCATATCGACATACTCCGCACGTGATTCCTGGCCGGGGACGTGATCACGAAGGTTTCGTACACCTATACGATATTTTTCCTTCGCCAGAAACAAAGTCTTCGTGATCATGCTAGCGGGCTGGGCTGTCCGCTGTGATCTGGACCCTTTAGGCGGTGGCGCGGGGGCGGAAGGCGGCGAAGGGGTTCGTGACCACCAGCTCGCGGGCGGCGAAGCGGTAGACGGTGGCGGGGCGGCCGCCGGCTGAGGTCGGGCGGGAGACGTCCGGGGTCGGCTCGATGACTTCCCGGCGGGTCAGGATGCGCTGCAGGTTGGTGGCGGACACCGGGTGGCCGAGAGCGGCGGCGTAGGTATCCCTGAGCTGCGACATCGTGAACGTCTCGGGGGCGAGGGCGAAGCCGATGTTCGTGTAGGACAGCTTGGCCCGGAGCCGGTTCCTGGCCGAGCCGATGATCGAGCCGTGATCGAACGCGGTCGGCGGCAGGCCGTCGACCGGGTGCCAGGCGGTATCGCCCGGCAGCCTCGGGCGCGCGTCCGGCGTGACCAGCGCCAGGTACGCGGTCGCGAGCACCCGTTCGCCCGGGTCGCGGACCGGGTCGCTGCGCGTCTCGAGCTGCTCGAGGTGAGCGATCTGCGGGATGTCGACCTTCGCGGCCAGGTGCCTGCTCGCCGACGCCCCGAGCCGCTCGCCCGCGTCGAGCATGCCGCCGGGCAGGGCCCACGCGTCCGCGAAGGGCGGTTCCGCCCGCCGCCAGAGCAGCACCGTCAGCCGCTGCTCGCGGACCTGGAACACGACCCCGAGCGCCTCGTGACGGAAACAGTCGGCCTGCACACCGCAATCGTAACGGCGGCCGCGGCCCGGGGCGCACCGCGACGATCCGGCGACCAACTGAATTTTTGCCTGAGGGTTGAAAACTCAGAGTTTTCAACTTATCGTCGGAAACATGATGGACATGAGGGAGACGGCGCGGGTTCCCCGGGCCGAGCAGGCAGAAGCAGGTGGGCAGGCAGACGCCGCTGGGCAGGCAGACGCCGGTGGGCAGGCAGAGGCGGAGCAGGCTGGAGCAGAGCGGACTAGAACAGAGCGGGCCGACTGGGCGAGGCGGGTGCGGCGGCTGGCGGCTGAGCGCGGGGCGGTCATCCTCGCGCACAACTACCAGCGGCCCGAGATCCAGGATGTCGCCGACCACGTCGGCGACTCGCTCGCGCTGGCCCGGCTGGCGGCGGCCAGTTCGGCGCGGGTGATCGTGCTCGCCGGGGTGTACTTCATGGCGGAAACGGCCAAGATCCTCTGCCCCGAACGGACCGTGCTGATACCGGACGCGGGGGCCGGCTGCTCGCTCGCGGACAGCATCACCGCCGGGCAGCTGCTGGCCTGGAAGGCCGAGCACCCGGGCGCGGCGGTCGTCGCCTACGTGAACACCAGCGCCGAGGTCAAGGCCCTGGCCGACGTCTGCTGCACCTCGGCCAACGCGGCCGAGATCGTGGCCGCGATCCCCGCCTCCCGTGAGGTGCTTTTCCTTCCCGACCAGTTCCTCGGCGCGCACGTCCGGCGGGTCACCGGCCGGGAGAACCTGCGCGTCTGGGCGGGTGAATGCCATGTGCACGCGGGGATCAGCCCGCGGGCACTGCGCGATATGGCGACGGCCAACCCGGAGGCGGAGCTGTACGTCCACCCCGAGTGCGGCTGCGGAACCTCGGCGCTGTGGCAGGCGGGAACCGGCGACCTGCCGGCCGAGCGGACCCGGGTGCTGTCCACCGGCGGGATGCTAGCGGCGGCGAAGTCGACCCGGGCCACCGCCGTGCTCGTGGCCACCGAGACCGGGATGCTGCACCAGCTGCGGAAGGCCAACCCCGCCGTCCGCTGGGAACCGGTCAACCCCCACGCGACCTGCCACTACATGAAGATGATCACGGCCGAGGCGCTAGAGCGGTGCCTGCGCGACGGAACGACCGAGGTCCTGGTCGACCCCGGAGTCGCGGCCCGCGCCCGCCGCGCGGTCGAGGCGATGATCGCCACCGGCCCGGTTCCGGCGGGTGCCGCATGACCGGGTGGCGGCGGGACGCCGACGTGGTGGTCGTGGGGTCCGGGGCGGCGGGAATCTCGGCCGCGCTGACCGCCGCCGCGTCCGGGCTGCGGGTGCTGATGGTGACCAAGGACCTGACCGGCGGGGCGACGCCGCTGGCCCAGGGCGGGCTGGCCGCGGCCATCGGGCCCGGCGACAGCCCGGCGGCGCACGCCGGCGACACACTGGTGGCCGGCGCCGGGCTCTGCGAGCCCTCGGTCGTGGCCGCGCTCGCCGCCGGGGCGCCCGGGGCGATCGACTGGCTCACCGGGCTCGGTGCCCAGCTCGAGACCCGGGAGCTTCGCCTCGAGGGCGGGCACGGTCACCGGCGGATCGTGCACTCGGGCGACGACGCGACCGGGGCCGAGGTCCACCGGGTCCTGCTCGCGGCCCTGCTGGCCAGCGGCATCGAGATCCTCGACCGGACCGCGGCGATCGACCTCATCACCGGCACCGGCGGCTCGGTCGCGGGGATCACGGCCGCCGTCATCTGGGCTGACGGGCGGCTTGAGCACGGGGTGATCACGGCGCGGGCGGTGGTGATCGCGGCCGGGGGGCTCGGGCAGGCGTTCGCCACGACCTCGAACCCGGCCGGGGCGACCGGGGACGGCATCGCGCTCGCGGCGCGAGCCGGCGCGGTGCTGCGGGACCTGGAGTTCGTCCAGTTCCACCCCACCGTGCTCTGGCTCCCCGGGGCGAGCGGACAGTGCCCGCTGATCACCGAGGCGCTGCGCGGGGCCGGCGCGGTGCTGCGTGACCTGGACGGGACGCCGCTCATGGCCGGGCACGATCCGCGCGGTGACCTCGCGCCCCGGGACGTGGTCGCCGCCCGGATGGCCGAGGTCATGAGCGCGGGTACGGCCGGCCACGTGTGGCTGGACGCGACCGGGCTCGGGCGAGACGCCCTCGAGAGCGGCTTCCCGACCGTGACGGCCGCCTGCCGCAAGCATGGCACCGACCCGGTGACCGAGTACATCCCGGTCGCCCCGGGAGCGCACTACTCCTGCGGCGGCATCCGCGCCGGCCTCGACGGGCGGACGAGCATCCCCGGGCTCTACGCGGTCGGCGAGGCGGCCTCGACCGGCGTGCAGGGCGCGAACCGGCTCGCCTCCAACTCGGTCACCGAGGCGATCATCGCCGGCCGCCGGGCCGGCCAGTCGCTCGCCGGCCCGGCCGATGGCCGCATCTTTGTACCTGAGATGACCAGCTCGCGCGTCTTTGTATCGGAGATGACCACTTCGGTGGGCGTTTTGCCCCTTTTGGGGGTACGGGATAGGTACAAAGATGCGACCGGCCCGAGGACGGACGGCCCGGGGATGACGGGCCTGGGGATGACGGGGCGCGAGAGTGCCGGTACGAGGCGGCGGGAGCTGGCGGCCGCGATGTCGCGGTACGCGGGGGTGCTGCGGGATGCCGAAGGGCTCGCCCTCCTGGCCGCCATGACCTGCAGCTCGGACGTGGTGGATGGGGCCAGTGGGGTGGGCAGAGCAGACATGGCGAGCGAGACGCACGTGGTGGTTGGGGTGCAAGAGATGATTGGGGTGGTAGTGGGGGGTGGGGTGGTAGGGGGGGGTGGGGAGGCGGCCGGGTCCGTTCGCGAGCGGGGTGAGGGTCTTGAGTTTCTTGATTTTCTTGAGGCGGCGAACCTGCGGGCGGTGTCCGCGCTGATCGCGGCGGGGGCGCTGCGGCGGGCGGAGAGCCGGGGGTGTCATCGGCGGCGGGACGCGGCCTGGACGGCGGAACGGCCCAGGCACACGCTCACGCGCTGGGACGGGCGGGATCTCGTGGTGACCGAGGAGGAGCTGTGACTGGAATGGTTCGAGTTCGCGAGGGTGTGGGAGTGACGGGGATCGGGGACGAGACGGCGGAGCGGCTGCGGGTCAGCGGTCTCGACCCGGCGGCGGTGGTGCGGGCGGTGCGGGCGGCGCTGGACGAGGATTTCCGGTACGGGCCGGACGTGACGTCGACGGCGACTGTCGCCGGGCGGATGGTGACGGCGGACGTGGTGGCGCGTGAGGCCGGGGTGCTAGCCGGGATACCGGTGGCGCTCGCGGTGCTCGACCTGATGGCCGAGTACCTGGACGGAGGCGTGACGGGCGGGGAACGGCGGATGGCCGGGGAACGGCGGATGGCCGGGACGGTGCTGGCGGTGGACGGGCAGCGGGTGGGGGCGGGGGACGCGGTGCTGCGGGTGAGCGGCCCGGCTCCGGCGGTGCTCGGGGCGGAGCGGACGATGCTCAACTTCCTCACCCACCTGTCGGGGATCGCGACGGCTACCCGGGCCTGGGCGGACGCGATCGCCGGGACGGGGGCGGTCGTGCGGGACACCAGGAAGACCACGCCGGGGCTCCGGGTGCTGGAGAAGTACGCGGTGCGGTGCGGCGGCGGCCGCAACCACCGGATGGGGCTGGGCGACGCGGCGCTGATCAAGGACAACCACGTCGCGGCGGCGGGCGGGGTCGCGGCCGCGGTCATGGCGGTGCGCGCGGAGGCTGCTCGTTCGGAGGCTGCTCGTTCGGAGGCTGCTCGTTCGGAGGCTGCGGGTCCGGAGGCTGCGGGTCCGGAGGCTGCGGGTCCGGAGGCTGCGGGTCCGGTAAAGGCGGGTCCGGAGGCGGGCGGGGGGCTGGTGATCGAGATTGAGTGCGACTCGGTGGCGCAGGTGCGCGAGGCCCTCGGGGCGGGGGCGCGGTTCCTGCTGCTCGACAACATGCCGGTCGGCGCGCTGCGGGAGGCGGTGGCGGTGGCCCGCGGCTACGACGGGGTCCGGCTCGAGGCCAGCGGCGGCCTGCGGCTCGCGGGTGCGCGGGAGGTCGCGGAGACCGGGGTGGACTTCCTGTCGGTGGGGGCGCTTACCCACTCATCGCGCGCCCTTGACCTGGGCCTTGATTTCGCCGCGGCTGACTAGGCGGCTCGGCGGCTCGCACTCGGGCTCAGGTGTCACGGATGAAGCCGGCGTCGTGCAGGTCGGCGGAGATGTCGGCGGCGACCGAGACCAGCAGGCCGCCGAGCTTGGGCTCGAGGGCGGGGTCGAAGCGGCCCGCGGGGATCGTGATGCAGACGTCGCCGAACACGTCGCCGGCCGCGTCGAAGAGCGGCGCGCCGAGCCCGATCGCCCCCTTGGACCGCTGTCCCTGCGAGTACGCGTAGCCCCGCTCGCGGATCCGCGCGACCTCCTCCTCGAGATCCTCGGGGGTCACCAGGGTGTGCTCGGTGAACCGCTCGAGGCCCTTGGCGTAGATCGCCTGGCGCTCGGCCTCGGGCAGGAAGGCCAGGATCGCCAGGCCGGTGGCGCCGGAGTAGATGACCCGCCACTGGTTGCGCCCGACCACCCAGCGCAGCGGGTGCGGTGCGTCGATCATGTCGATGACGATCATCTGGCCGCGCCGGGCGCCGTACGCGGCCAGCAGCACGGTCTCCTCGGACGCCGCCGCCAGCCGCTCGAGGTGGGGCCGGGCGATCTTCACCGGCGAGAGCCGGTGCGAGAAGACCTGGCAGATCCGGAAGAGCTCGAGGCCCGGGGTGTACCGGCCCTCCTCGTTCTTGATCACCAGGTCGCGTGACTCGAAGATCTGGAAGATCCGGTGGATCGTGCTCGGCGAGGTGTTCATCTCCCTCGCCACCTGGCGGACACCCCAGGTGTCGGCCGTGTGATCGGCCAGCCAGATCAGCACGTCAATCGCGCGCGCCGCGGGCTCTCGTTCGCCTGGCATCGTCTCCATCTCCGTAACTGTCCCACGAAACTATCCCGCGATCGTGGTGTCCGCGAGGTCTTGACAAGCCGGACGCTGGGGTTAACCATCATGTCATTCAACGATACAGGCGTTTCGTTGAATGAAACAATATGAGTTGACATTTACCCCAGAGGCGATCTGCCGCACCCCGTGCGGCAGCCGTCAACGGCGCCGTCCGCAGCCCGCGGGCGAGCGCCAGAACCCCCTGCCCCGCCGCTTCGTGCTGCGCCCGCCGTGACGGCGGGCGGCCCGCGGCGGGGCGTCGCCACTGGCGAGACGAAGGTGTAAAGACAGTGGGCACGATTCATCACCCAGCCGGACGGGCCAGCGCCGCCATGGCCGCCGTCCTGCTTTGCGCCGCGGCCGTCGCGGCCTGTTCTTCCGGTTCTTCCGCCTCTTCCGGCGGCGGCACATCTACCCCGGCCGGCTCGCCCTCGGCCGGGCCGCAGAACACGACCGCGCCGCAGGCCGGCGGCGACTTCACCATGCTGGAGGAGACCGGCCTCACCGGCGCGTGGCCGACCGGGCTCGACCCGGCCACCGACGCCTCGGGCTCGGCCAACCAGAGTTACCTCGACGCCATCTACGGCAACCTCTTCGAGCTGGGCACGAACGGGCAGACGATCGACGACCTGGCGACCGGGTACACCGTCTCA
>Ga0302314_10003759_pt1 | contig 27921 bp, 31 predicted proteins | sample III_Palsa_N2_3_FD_200533 | JGI IMG/M metagenome (GOLD analysis project Ga0302314, IMG submission 200533) | Peat permafrost microbial communities from Stordalen Mire near Abisko, Sweden - III_Palsa_N2_3 | ecosystem: Environmental > Terrestrial > Soil > Palsa > Peat permafrost | place: Sweden...
CAGCGGCAGGATTTCCTCGGTGAACAGCGGGTCGGTGAGCAAGCTCTCCGGCCGGGCATCCGGGCTCAGCAAATGGCCAAGCAGCAGGTGTGCGTCGTCTTGCTGGCCGAGAAACAGCAGCAGTTGGGCCCGCAGGAGCCCGGCACGGCTCCTGCCGAACTCCTGGGCCTGCGCAAGTACGGTGACCGGGTCCTCGATCTGGCCCGCTAGGGCTTCGATGCGCGCCTGCTCTATTTTGTTGTCCCAGGTGTCGCGGGTTTCGCCTGCGGGGTGGCGCATCTGATGGAACTCTGCGTAAAGATGCTCCATCAGCGCCGTGAACGAATCGAACCGGGCCGGTGGCTCCGCCCGCCAAGTGAAATGGCTGTAGGCGGCCCACTCACCCGCCTCGTTCACGTCCTCCGGGTTCAGGAACAAGATGCCGGAGTCAGCCTCCAGCGAGATCAGCAGGGCTGGGCGGAACGGATTGCGGGATTCCGGCCCCTCATCGGAATAGTCATCGTCCTCTGGCGCGTAAAACTCGTCCCAGTGCTCGGCCCAGAACGACTCGACGTCTTTCAGCCAGCTGAGCGACGATGTGCCACGCATCTGCGACACGAATATCCCGGCATGCCGCCACCCGTCCGTAGTCAGCAGGAAGTCCCGGTATGAGGGCGGCAGCCGCACCCCGAGCCTGGCCTCGGCGGCCGCGACCGCGACCGGGGTAGCCGGGGCGTATCCGAGCCAGCCGTCGCGGACCGTATCGGGCTCCAACTCCCGCGGTTTGGCGCTTGCGATCCACTCCCGGCTCCACCGGATCAACCACGGCTTCCAGTCCACGGCCAACGATCATACATGGACATGACGTACGTACAGGGATGAAAGCCCCGAAGCTGGCAGCGCAAATCCTTAATTCGGCCGGACGCATCAGCAGTCCGGCGCGGTGCCACGACGGCATTGAGGCAGCAAAATCAGGCTTGCCAGCTGGACCGCTTCTGCCGCCTCCGATACGTCGTCGTAGTCGACCTGCCGGTGACCCGCGGGATTGCGCAGCGCTCCGAACGCTCCTGCGAACAGCGCCCGTGTGCCGTCCTGCTCTCCCTTCGGGGCCGAGGAGTCGGTCAGCGGGCCGCCAGCCGCGAAGGCCCTGTTCATCAGGTCCACCCCGATCGTCTGGTCCTGGTACCCGCCGAGCGTACGTACCCGGATCTCGACCGCCTTCAACGACGCGAATACCGCCTGGTCCAGTTTGCGGATCATGAACTGCGGGCGGCCTTCGGCCTCGACGAGGGGGTGCAGCCGGGCTTCGCGGAGGAACGGTGCGCTTACTGGTATTCCCCGGACCGGCTCAGCCGCGACGAGCACAGAGTCGTCAGGGCGGACCTGCCAGCCCTGACGTGCAAGCTGCTCACGGAGCACCCTGCAGCTCGCCGTCAGGACCGGTAATGAGCTGGCCGTCCAGCCAGCGGCCGAGGAAGCGCCGGACCAAACGTCGTCCCATCGAGCCCGCACGCCATACCGCCGCCATGATCGCGTGAGCGTCACCGTCGGCAGTTCCCTCCGGCAGCTGCTGGGCGTTGATCCACAGCGGGCGGCCCCCGGCCTGCCGCTGGCGCTCGTCAATCGCCTTGAGGATCTGGAAGTTGTCGAAATAGGGGGCGGGCACTGCGGTAATTCCTTCTGGGAGCGGAGCGTTGAGCGGCCACGAGCTTACGCCGAGCGTCGCACTGGCTCACTTGAACTTGGCAGCGAGGTACCATCGCCGCTCGCTGACATACTCGCCATCAGCGCCAGTGCGGCCGACCCTGACCGCGACCATCTTGGGTGGGCTGCCCGCCGCCCGCCATGCGTCCGATGCCGTCCTGGGCTGCCTGCTCATACAGCGGCCCGGAACGCTCGCGCATCTGCCGGTGCTGCTCATGCATCCGACGGATGGCGCAGACGATGCAGCGACCGTCACGGTAGAGACCGCTGCCGCAGTCCGGGCAGCCCTCCGGCGTCTCCATGCCCGGCATCATCCCAGGTTGAGCGGGCATTCCTGCGCAATATCCGCCGTTATGCACTGCGCTTCGGCGTTAGCCTCTCGGCTTCAGGTGTGTCCCGAATAAGCGTTACCGCGCGGTGACCATGCGGACGGCAGCTCCACTCGATCCGCGGCATGCTGCCCAGTCCGGCGGTCGCGTCGGCCGCCGGGTCCCGGTGCCGACGCGACGGTCCTGGCGGTGCACGACACCGCCAGGACCGCCAGCGAGCGGGGCACCGGGACCCGGGTTCCTCCAGATCAGGCGGCGCGGCCGGTGCTAGGTCACCAGGGCGTCCTCTCGCGGACGGTCGTCGCGTACCGGTGCATCCAGGCCCGCACCGGGCCATCGGCAGACGGCGTGATCGTCAGTCCCGCCGAGCCGGCGATGATGTCTGCCACCTGCGCCACGCTCTTGCGGTCGGTGCAGACGTGCTCGGCGAACTCGGGCTGGCCGAGCCGCTCCAGCCACTCATCGAGGTGCTCGGCTTCCCAGGGCCTGGTTCTCGGCTCCAGGCCGAGACTGCGGGCACGCAGCCGCCGTATCACGGTCGCGGGCTCGGCCAGCAAGGCGAAGTGGTGCACCTCGAAGCCGTCATCGCGCAGCCCACCGATGATCTCCTGATAGTGATCCGGGCTGAGGATCATCGTCGGAGCGATGACCGGCCCGTCATGCTGAGCGAGCGTCAGGCGGAGCAGTTCCAGCACCGAATGCCTCCAGGCCGGGATCTCCTGCCAGCTGCCGGGCCACAGCGATGCCGGCAGCATGCGCTTCATCGCGGAGCCGACATGGTTGGGATCGCAGACAGCACTGCCGGGCAGCCGCCGGTGCAGTTCGAAGGCGGTCGCGGTCTTGCCCACGCCTTCCGGGCCGTTGATCACCACCAGCGTCCCGGTGCCCGGCAGCCGCGCCCGGCTCGCGGAGGCCTGGTACTGCCTGATGTCCTCGCGCCGCGCGGCGGCGTATGGCTCGCCCGTCCTCGCCATGCGCTCGCGCGCGGCTGCCTTGACCTTGTCGTGCGACATCGTGCCCTCTCCGGTGACACTCGTCCCGGCGCCTGGCCACCGTCAGGTGATCACGATGAAAGGAGAAGCAAAACGCACGCGAGGGCCGGGCCGCTCTTGTCCTTCGGCGCTACCCCAGCGCCGGGCTGGCGTAGCTCGGATCCGGCAGGCGTGCCTGCCAGCGCCAGGATACGCGGTGCGACGCGTACAGAACAAGCGGATCTGGTCGCCGTCACCGCCGCCGACCACTGACTGCCGCCTCGTGCTGATTCGGCGGTATGGAGCACGTCCCCCGTTACCAGCAGCTACGGGGAGCGCGCACCTGCCGACCTGGTTATGCGCTTACTCATGATCGGCGGCCGGACGCCCATGGCACCTTGCCATGGGCGTAAGCGGCCGGGCGCGTCGAGGAGGGCCGCAAGGATCCGCGGGTCATCGGCGTCGATGTCGACGACCTTGGTGCGGCTTGAGGCTCCGGAAACGAGGCGGACGGCGCTGCGGCGGATGCCGAACGAATCAGCCACCGCGGTCAGTGCTGACTCGGTCGCCTTGCCGTCCACGGCCCGTGCGCTTACGCGGACAACCAGAGCGCCATCGTGCTCGCCGCCGACACCTGGACGTGCCGAGCCAGGCTTCACCCGGATAGTGATCCGCATGTAGCCAGTATCGACACCCAATCGCGGTCCGGCCGGCTGCGAGCGGTCACGATGGTGTCGCCCAGCTACCAGCCCAGCGATCGTGAACCGCCGTTCTGCACGGCTACGAGACGGACGACGCTGATCAGAGGAAACGCGCAGATCGGGTCGATCTGGCATCGTGGGGCCGCCCATCGACGCGGCACCGGCGCGCGCTCATGCCGATGAGCGGGCGCGTCGGTCTGCCCGCCCGCCGGGAAATCCCGTTGCGGGTGGCCGGCATCGGATGTCTGATTGACCGGCCGCCAATCACGGGAGGGAACATGACGGGCACGTCGCTGCCCACCCCGACGCTGCACAGCAGCGCCTGCGTGCTGCGCTACTGGGACGCGCCGCCGTGGAGCGAACGCGTGCGCGCCGAGCGGTTCATCACGGCTTGCCGGCAGATGGCGCAGGAGGGCACCGGGGCGCGGCTGGCCGTGGATCGTGTCTCCGGCGGGGCGTTCATCGGCTGGTGCAGCCTGAACCGGTGGAATCCGGACTACCGCAGCGCGTCGCTTGGCTACTGCTTCGACGATGCGGCGTGGGGCCACGGCTACGCGACGGAGGCCGCGCGCGGTTTGCTGCGGTGGGCATTCAGCCGTTCCACCATTGCGGCCGAGGCGTCCACCCCCTCCACGGCGATCCCCCGGGCCGCCAGCGGCAGCGCGACCCGGCCTGTCCCGATGGCCAGCTCCAGCACCCGCCCGACCCGGGCCAGGCCGGCCAGGAACTCCACCGCGGGCCCTGGGTCCATCTGCCCGTGGTGATCGTCATAGACAGCGGCCCAGCGATCGCCGTAGAACGCTGGATCATCGAATCCGGCCATGCTCGTCATGGCCTACGACCCTCAGGACGGTACCGGCACGCAGCTGCGCGGCGCATGGTGGATGGGGCCGGAGTTCCCGGCGCACCCGGTGAAGGCGTTTAGCCGGTTCGTGGCCAGATTCGGCAGCCCGCTGGCCACTCCGGCGGGCGGCAGCGTGTTCTGCCTCGGCTGCGCCGGAGAGATCCCGCCGCAGCCCGCCGGGCGTGCCGATGAGATTGACCTGCACGCCCTTCGGCAGGCCAGCCAGTCCGGGGCAACAGCCGGGTGGGTGTGGTGCTTCGGGATCAACGTCAGCGAGCACCGCGCCTACCTCCGGGCCATGGAGGCAGCAGGGTTAACCGCCAGGCGCTCCTCTGCCGCAGGCACCGAAGCCGGAACTGGACGCTCATGAGGCGATACCGGACAGAAACCTGACAGGCTGCCAGCATGTGCGATCGCGCCCGTTCACCTTCGATTCGCTCCGGCCCGGACCCAGCACCCGGCGCCCGGAGAACAGCGGCAGCGCGCGAGCCCTGCGTACGCTGGACATGGTCGACATGTCTGCATTCGGACGGACCCGCAGGGCGCAGCTCACCGACCTGTCCGTGGGCATCACCGCGCCCCTCGGGCTCAGCGCCCGGGAAACCGGGGAGATCGCGCGGAAGGCCATGATCCGGATGGCCGAGGACCACAGTTTCACTGCCGCGGAGACAGACTGGTCAGCGGGCTGTATTACGGTGATACCGGAGGGCTGGAATGGATGTGCTGCGAAGCTTGCGAGCACGCCGACTGCGCCCGCGCGGGGTGCCCGGGCCTGGTGCCGTCGGCCCGTTGCCGAGCTGGATCGGGGATGAGCGCATCGCGATCAGCGGCGTGCCGTCGGCCCGGGCGGTGGCAGGCCTGGCTGAGCAGGGCGTGACGCACGTCGTGAACTGCCGGCCGCGGGCGCAGGTGCGGCGGCTGGGGGATCTGGCGGCCGAGCGGGCGGCTTTCGGCCCCGAGCGCGTTGCGCACGCGCCGATGCAGGATCACGGCCTGCGGCAGCGGCCTGCGGTGTGGGCCGCGGCGGTGTGCTTCGCCGCCCGGGTGCTGGAGGATCACCCTCAGGCGGGAGTGCTCATCCACTGCACCGCGGGCAGGCGCCGTTCGGCCATGCTGGCCTACGCGGTGCTGCGGTTGCGCGGGCACGACCGCACCCGGGCGGCGGCGCTAGTGCTGAGCTACCGGCCCCAGGCGATGCTGGTCCCGGCCTATGTGCGCAGCGTCGAGCGGTGGCTCGCCACGGCGCCCCGGTGACGTCAGCGACCCCGATACCCCAGCGCGGCCTTGACGACCCCCTCAGGCCACAACTCGAATCGGGCGCGCTTAGCCGCCGTTCTGCCCTGATCGCTAATCCTAATTATGACCAGCGGATGCGGCGCATAACTGGCAGATGTGATCGGCCCGTTGCGGCCAGGCGATCATCTGACCGTTTACTCAGGGTCGGCCTTCGGCGGCTGAAATGGGTTCTCCACGCGGACCCCGGAGTAATTCTGGCCCGTGTTGAGATCTTCCGAATAGAGCACATTGCAGCCCATTTCGGCCGCACTGCGGATGATCATCGACTCCCAGAACGAGATGCCGGCCCGCTGGTGGATGCCGATCGCGTCGAGTACGTCATCGGCCGCCGGGACGTGCATGTGCCAGTGCGACAAGTCGGCGATGATCTCCTTCGCCGTTTCCGCGCTCAGGGGCCTGGCGATCTTCCGGGTGGCGTTCACGAAGAACTCCTGCAGCACCTGAACGCTCAGGCACCCCTCCCGGGACTTCCACAGCTGCTCCAGCAGCCCCCGTGCCTGGTCCTGCTTCGCTCCCGCGGAATCGTCATGGGCGTACAGCAGGATATTGGTGTCGACGGCCGCTCCCGCCCCCCTCCGTATGCCCATGCCGGCTGATCCTCGCCGAACCACGTCCCAAGCAGTTCCGCCGTCCACTGCTGGCCGTAACCGTCGGCGATCTTCACGAACGAGCTCACGGACGCGACCGTCAGGTTCTCGACGCGGAACGGGCGCAGCAGCATCGCCGCGGTTTCCGCGTCCGCCACGGCGTCCGCCGCCTGCAGCGCCTTGCCGAAGAGCCCGGGGGCCCTGCCCTTTTCCTCCGGCGTCCGGTCGCGCACGGCGGCGTCCCAGAACGGCGCGAGCGTCGCCGTGGCGGCCCGGGCACCCTGCACGTCGCCTGACGACGACATCGCGGCAAGCTCATCGAGAGCCCAGGCAGGGGAGGTCTCCGCACGGTTCGCGAAGGCCTGCTCGCGGGGCCACACGACGATCGCCCCCCGGTGATACCAGCGGTCCAGCGTGTTGCCCCAGTTCCCCATGTACCCCTCGTACTCCGAATCGCGGGGCTTGAGGTCGCCCGTCGGGGTAGACGCGCACACCTCATCGCCATCCACGGACAGAGAGGTCTCCTCCAGGCGAGTGCCCTCCGGCCCGGTCCAGTGCGTGAGGGCGACCTCGGAGTTGATCAGCTCCTGAATGTCGTACTCGCGTTCGCTGCCGCCTGGCCCGCCGGAGGGCTCATCGTCTTCGTCGTAGTCGTGCCAGCCCCGGCGCCGGTATCCGTAGCCTTCATCCGCAGGGAACGCGCTGTGCGTCGTCTTGACGTCGGCGAGCGCGAGGATGGCTTCGCAGCCCGCGTTATCCGCGGCCGCTCGCAGCAGGGATACCCGGTCGGCGTCGGCGCCCTTCAGCCGGGCCCAGCTCAGCCCGCGGGGGGTGTACTCGTGGTCGAGAAGGTAGACGAGGCGGTTCGGCGTGTCCGTCGCGAGTCCGCCGTAATAGCGGGGAACCGGGGTGGAGAAGTGCTCGCGGAGAAAGCCGGTCAGCTCGGCGATGGTTCCCTCGTCGCCTTCCGGGCGGCTAGTATCACCGTGCACGAGCAGGTTGTAGGTGAGCGTGATCCGGTAGCCGGACTTCAGCTTGAGGACCTCGTGCCGGCAGTCGGCGTAGAAGGCGACCAGCGAAAGCGCCGACTTCGATCCCCGGTAGGCCTTCCACTCCTCGTTCTGCCCCACCATCAGCTCGCCGCCGGTGTAGCTGGATGGCAGCGTCACCACCAGGGTGCCGATCATCGAGTCGTCCTTCTCGGAATCCTGATGGGCGAGGAAGAACTGGTTCGCCTCGTAGACGAGGAGGGAGTGGAGATCGGCGGTCAGCTCGGCGGCGTTCGGGAGGCCTAGCTCTTCCTTTACGGTTGCGATGATGTCCTTTAGCGAGGCGTCGTTCCACTCGGCGCGGACGAGGCGCCTCGGGATCTCCCACGTATCGCGGACGCCGGTGTCGGTCAGCGTCTCCGCTCCGCGCCCGAACCGGGCCGGCTGGCCGAGGTCGACGAGCTTGCGGGCTTTCGCGGGGGTGATCGGGAACTGGACGCGCCCGAAGCCCTCAACTTCCAGGCGCAAGTCGTCCATCCGCGCCGTCAGCTCGACGCTGGACGCGGTCTTCGCGTCGCCGAGCAAGGTCCTGGCCAGCCGGTCACGTGCCGCCGTCGTCATGGCATGTTCCTCCCGTAACCCCGGAAAACGTCGTGCTTCTCACGCCAAATTTAGTGAACCGCGGTAAGCCACGGGACGCGCTTCCGCATGAACAGCCGTGCTGAAACGGCCTCATGCGTGAGTCTCTTGACATGCAGCCGTTGAGCTGGTCAGGGTTCGGCGTAGCCGTGGGTGTAGGCGTAGCGCATCGCCTGCATCCGGTCGCGGGAGCCTGTCTTGGCGAAGATCCGGTTGACGTGGGTTTTCACCGTCGCCTCGCTGACGAACAGCGAGCGGGCGATCTCCCTGTTCGACTGGCCGGCCGCGATTAGCCCGAGCACCTCGGCCTCACGTTGCGTCAGGTCGTCGCTCTTGTCTCGATCGCCCGCCAGCCCGGCCGACGGCTGGCCGTGGGTGGGCTGCGGCGTCGCGGGGGACTCGGGCGCGCGGGCGGCGGCCGACAGGAGCCGTCGCTGGACGCCGGGGTCGAGCACCGCCTGGCCCGCGGCGGCGGCCTGGATCGCACGGCCGATCTCGGCGCGCGTCGCGTCCTTGGTCAGGTAGCCGAGGGCCCCGGCCTTGAGCGCACCGATGATCGACTCGTCGTCGGCATAGGTGGTGAGCACCACGACTCTGGTGCCCGGATGCTCGGCGGTGATCCGGCGGGTCGCGGTGACGCCGTCACAGCCGGGCATGTTCAGGTCCATCAGCACCACCTGCGGATTGGTCTGCGCGACGAGGCCGACAGCCTCGTCGCCATCCGCGGCCTGACCGGCGACGGAGATGCCGGCCAGCGTGCCCAGCAGCAGCACGAGGCCTTCGCGGACCGCCGACTGGTCGTCCGCGACGACGACGGTGACCGGCCCATCGGAATCGCTCATGCTCGCATCGCTCCCGCCGGAATCCTCAGGCATACCCGCCACCGTCCATCCTCGGGTCCCGCGGTCAGCGTGCCACCGCCGAGCGCGGCCCGCTCCCGCAGTCCGGTGAGCCCGTACCCGGCTCCCGCGTTCGCGAGCGGCCCCGCCGCGTCTGGTGGCGGCAGCGGGTTGACGACCTGCACGGTCAGGTCGTCGGGTGTGAATTCCAGGCTAAGGCTGACCGGCTGTCCCGGTGCGTGCTTGCGCGCGTTGGTCAGCGCCTCCTGCGCGGTACGGTACGCGGTCAGGTCCGCCTCGGCGCCGACCGGGCGCGTTGCCCCTGTGGCGCGGAAGTCCACCGCCATGTCGCCGTCGGTGCGGTATTCGTCCGTTAGGGACTTAAGCTGCTCGGCGAGCGGTCGCGGCGCCTGTGGCCCGGAGCCATCGCGTAGCGCCAGGATCGCGCGGCGAGCCTCCGCCAGGCCTTCCCGTGTGAAGGCCCCGGCGCGCTCCACGCACTCGATGGCCTTGGCGAGTCCGGGACTGTCGTCGGGCAGCGAGCCGAGCAGGCCCTCGGCCGCCTGCAGGTTCACCGACACGGCGGCGAGCGAGTGGGCGAGCACGTCGTGGATCTCCCTGGCGATCCTGGCTCGCTCGGCGAACGCCGCCGCCTGGTTCTCCGCCGCGTGCGCCCGGCGGGCCTGTTCAAGCGCCCGCTCGGCCTGCTCGGCGCGGAGCAGGTAGGCACGGCGGGTCAGCCCGAACGCCCACAGTCCGATGAACGCGGCCGGACAGCCGACCAGGATGCTGGCCGTCTCCCCGGTCACGAGACCGGCGATAAGGAACGCGCCGACGGTCTCGGCGGTAATGGCAAGTGACGTCTCCGTGCTCAGCCTGACGCCCGCGGATGAGGTGACCACGCAGCCGACCGCGACGGCCGTGTTGAACTCGGACATTCCGGCAAGCGCGCCGCCGGCCGCCGCCATCACCACGAGCGCCGTGAGGTACACCGTGGGCCGGCTTCGGGCGCTCAGCCAGATGACCCAGGCGATCGCGGTGACGCCGAGGGCGACGGCGATCGCGATGCCGCGGGTACCCACTCCCGGGTGCGGCGTGGCGAACGGAACCGTGACGAGCACCATCACCAGGATCAGGATCCGCACGGCATCGATCACCGGTGGCACGTATTCCGTGCTGATGGTCGCCTCGGGGCGGGTGATCTCCCAGCGTGCGGTGATGGAGCGGAACACGCCTCCAACGTATCCGGCGGGCCGCGCGGTCCGCGCCGGCGGCCGGGTTGACGTCGGGTGGACGTCGCGGTCTCCACCCGGTCTCCACCTTCGCGGCACGCCTACCTCCACCTGGCATGGACCCGGCATAGAGCCGTGGGCCGACGCGCCGGCCGGGTCCGCTCCCTAGCGTGACACATGTAACGACCTACCAAGCGCCGCACCCGAGGAGTCAAGATGGACGCCAGCGTCCTGATCCCCAACCTGGTCATCCTGACCACCGTCCTCCTGTCGGACCTCGGCAACCGTCGGGTCAAGCTGCACCGGCTGCTCCGTCCGTTCATCGCGGCGGCGGTCATCGTCCCGTTCTTCTTCAAGGGCGTCGCCACCTCGGGCAACGGCCTGCTGCTTGAGATCGCCGCGACCGCGGCGGGCCTGGTGCTCGGGGTGCTCGCCGCGTCCATGATGAGCGTCTTCACCGATGAGCGGACGGGTCGCGTCGCCTCGCACGCGGGCCTTCCCTACGCGCTGTTCTGGATCGCCGTCGTCGGTGCCCGCATCTACTTCGCGTACGGCTCGCAGCACGTGTTCAGTGCGCAGCTCGGTCACTGGATGATGACCAACCAGATCACCGTGGACGCCCTCACCGACGGCCTGATCTTCTTCTCGGTCGCGATGACGATCGCCCGCACCGTCAGCCTCGCCGCCAGGGCCCGCCGCATCCGCGCGAACCACGCGGGCAGCATGGATCGCCTGTCTGCCCCGGTCGGCAGCAGGTGAGCATTCCCCGGCCGCTGTTTTTTGCACAACGGTGTACGTCGACGTACATTGTCCATATGGCAGTGATGACCGTTAGTGAAGCTCGGGCGGCGCTACCCGAGGTGCTCAACCGGGTGGCCGAGGGCGAGGAAATCACGATCACCCGGCACGGGCAGGCCGTCGCGGTGATCGTCCGGCCCGACATCATGTGGAGCCGCTCGCGGGCCGAGGACGCGCTGGCCGAGGCGGACCAGCTGCGCAAGCTGCTTGAAGCCGGTGCCCAGAGCGAGTTGCCCGCCGACGGTGGCCTCACCAAGGAGTACGCGGAAGAACTGGTCGCCGCGATACGCGCGGACCGCGACGCGCGGTAGGTAGCCGACGTGGACGCCTTCGACGCCGATGTCCTGATCTACGCGGCGACCCCCGGCCATCCGCTAGGACGGCGGGTAGCCCCGTTGCTCGCCGTTCGGCCCGGTGGAAAGCCCACCGCGCGGGTCGGCGTCGGTTCCGTGCTGCTGGTGCCCGAGATCCTGGCCAAGCCGCTGAAGGATGGGGAGGCGGACGTCGTGAGAGCCCTGAGCACCTTCCTCGGCAGGCTCGACCTGCGTCCGGTTGACCGGGCCACGGCCGAACTCGCGACCGTCCTTGGCGCTCGGTACAACCTGCGCGCGGCGGACTCGATTCACCTAGCTACCGCCGTGACCATGGGCGCGCATCGGTTCATCACCAACAACAGTAAGGACTTCGGTGCGTACATCGAGGAGATCGACGTAACCTTCCCCGTCGACCTGCCCGGTAAAGCGGAATCCTAAGCCGGACAGGTCCAGTCTGCTGGGCTGCGCATTAGCTCGATATCTCCGCTGTCAGGCGCCGGGAAATGCTGGCGGAACGTGAACGCGTGCGGCGTCGGGCCATGCGCTCGCAGGTACTTTATCCGGTCTTCGGCCTCACCCACGGTCGGAACATGACCGCGTGGTATCCACCACAGCGCCATGTACGCGTCTTTCATCTGAGAGAACCACTCCCGGCGTCGGCGTAGGACCCCGACGTGCGCGTCATCGTACACGTAGGCGCCAAGCGCCTCGATCGACTCCCACACGGACATGTTGATCAGGATGCCGCCACCGACCTCCGTGGCGTCCTCCTCGAAGCCACCCACGGCGGTGGCGTTCCCGTCCTCCGTCTGCAGTCGCCAAACAAACCCGGGCGCCGCGTCCGCGAGCGCGTTCACCGGCTCAAGCGCCGCCGCGAAGTCCGCGAGCCGCGGGCTGTCAAGCGGGGCGAGCAAACGTCCGAAGTTGACCTGCGCGAGGACGTAGTTCACCTCACCCACGCTAACGTAGTTCACCTCACCAAGGCCAGGACCGCTCTACAGGATCGCGACCGCGTTGGCGGGTGAGCCGACCGCGCCGGTCACGTTGAGCGGCACCGAGACGAACAGGAACTCATGCCGCCGCGCCCGTCGGCACGCCTGCGCAAGCGGGCCGAAGTCGAACAGCTCGCCGATCGCGAAACCAAGGTGCGGTATCGGCCGCCCGTGCAGGGACCCGACGGACGGGTCACCCGGCACCACCTCGACGGACAGGTTATCGCAGGCCACCGCGGCCACACCGGAGTCCCACAGGAACCGGCTCATCTCCTCGCTGCCGGACAGCCCGGCGGCTGCGTGGCCGGTCACGTCCGCCAGCCCGGCGGCAAGCTCGACCCGTTCCGCCCGGTCCAGCGTCAGGTACTTGTCCACCCAGCCGGTCCGAACGCAGAGGATGTCACCGTACCGCAGCGCCACACCCGCGGCGGAGAGCGCGGCCGCAAGGTCGTCGGGCCCGAAGGCCACCGATGTGAACGGGTCATACCCGGTGTCGACCCGCGAAGCCGCCAGGTCGACGAGCACGCCGCGCCCGATGATGCCGCGCTCCGCCCAGTGGTGGATGCCGAGCGGCTCCGGGTCGGCGTCCGGCCGCCCCCGCCAGCCGCCGTACCAGCCGTCGGGACCAGACCCAACGTGCCGCAGCCCGTCCCACTGCGACGAACACTGCAGGTAGAAGCCATCGACCCAGTCATCCCAGGCAAATGGCCCCATGGGCACGAACGAGTGCTTGAACGCCTGCCGGCCGAAGAACGGCGGATCAGGGAGCCCAAGCGGCAGGCTCACCCCGACCCGCTCCCCGGTCCGCACGCCCGCCGTGGCCGCCGCGACCACCGCGGGCGTCAGCCGGTTAAGGGTGCCTAGCTGATCACCGGGGCCGTGCACGTCCCAGGAATGCCGCAGCCCGGACCCGGGCAGCACGGGAAGTTTATCGAACGGTACAGCGACGCTGTCGGTCACGCTCATGTTCCCGACGGTACGCCCAAGGCGTCGGGGGCGCCTAGCGTAGGTACGACGCGCCGTTCAGGTCGAGGACGGCGCCGCTGGCCCATTCGGCCGCGGGCGAGGCGAGGTATACGACCGCGGCCGCGATCTCCTCGGGCGTCGCGACCCGGTCGAACGGCGACTGCGCCCGGATCACGTCCCCGGCCGACGTGGCGAGCTCCGCGGTCGTCATGTCGGTCGCCACGTAACCCGGGGCAACCGACGTCACGGTGATCCCGTGGGGCGCGAGCGCCACGGCGAGGGACTGCCCGAAGGCGTGCAGCCCCGCCTTGCTCGCACCGTACGCCAGATGCGTCGGCTCGCCGCGGAACGCACCGCGCGACCCGACGTTCACGATCCGCCCGGATCGCCCGGACGCCGCGGCCATCATGTGCCGCACCGCGCACCAGGTCACGTTGGCCGCCCCGGCCAGGTTGACGTCGAGCGTCGACCGCCACGCCTGCTGCCACCGCTCATAGGAGGAGTCGACGATCGAGTTCGCCGGGTAGATCCCCGCGTTGTTCACCAGCACGTCGAGCCCGCCAAGTCCGGCCGCCGCCGAGTCCACCATGGCCCGCACCGCCCCGGCGTCCGCCAGGTCAGCCCGCACGACGACGTGCCCGTCCCCGTCCAGGGAGTCCCGCACCGCCTCGGCCGAGGAACCCGCGTCCCGGTAGTGGATCGCCACCCGGTCACCGGCCGCCGCGAACGCCCGCGCGATCGCCGCCCCAATCCCGCGAGACCCACCCGTCACAAGAACCGCTCGACTCACCCGGCCGACTCTACTTCAAAGCCACAGAACAAGAACCATTTGCCCGAACGGACCGAGCCGGCTCTCACCCGCCGCACAGCTGTAGCAGCTTGGTCGTCGTCGCCCAGTTCCGCGCCGTCCCGGTCAGCCCCGCCTTAGGCGCGCTGACGATCCGCATCAGCGCCACGGACAGGTCGCTGTTACCGAAACCGTCGGGCGTATGCAGGTAAAGCGTCCGCCCGATGGACCTGACATCATCGCGCGAGCCCCTGGCGGCCGACTTCGCGAGCGCCGCGTCGAGCTTGCCGGCTAGCTCGGCCCCGGGCGGTTCGCTGAGCAGCACGGCGTGCACCCGCCGGGGATCCGGCTCGTCGGGGAACGGGTTGGCGGCGACGATCTGGGCCAGTTCCTCGCGGGACACCACGACGACCGGCGACACGACGCCGAGCTTGGCCGCGATCGCCGCGCTCATGGCCCGCGCCATCACGGCCGCGTCGGCACCGGCGTCGGCCGCGGTGAACAGCACGTTACCGCTCTGGATGTACGTCGACACGTCCGCGTGGCCAAGCTCCGCGACGAGGGCCCGCAGGTCGGCCATGGCGACCTTGTTCCTGCCCGCGAGATTGATCCCCCGCAACAACCCCACATGCGTAGCCGCCATGCCACCATTGTGCCGCGCCGCGACCCGTGACGCGTTCCCTCCCCATCTAACAGCAAGAATTCGCGTGCAGCATGAGCGCTGAAGATCTGACCGGTGATAGGCGGCCAAACCTTCAGCGCTAACCCTCTTCGTCGGATAACAGCAAGAAGCGCTTGCGCTGAGTCGAATTCCGGCTGAATTTCCCGTGCGGACCGGCCTGGGCCCAATCCGGATGGCCGCCGGACGCGTATGCGTATCAGAGGTCCAGCATCCTCAGGGAAGAGGGGACGTCATGCATCGCTTCAAGATCGGAATCTGGGTCGCCCTATCAGCCGCCGTGGTGTTCAGCGCTAGGCCAGCGCTCGCGGCTACTAGCTGGAGCATTGTGCCGGCCCCGCCGACCGGGCAGAACGCATTCCTGTCCGGGGTCAGCGCGGTCAGCGCCGCCGACGCCTGGGCCGTCGGCAGCGAGAACGCCGAGCTCAACGGCGTCGGCGCGAAACCGGTCATCGACAGCTGGAACGGCACCGCCTGGTCGCAGGTGAGCGCGCCGGCGACCGCGGGAAACACGGCCAGCCTGGCCGCGGTCAGCGCGAGCAGCCCCACGGACGCCTGGGCGGTGGGGCACACGCAGGTCAACCGCTCCGACATCGCCGGACTTACCATGCACTGGAATGGCACGGCCTGGACGACAGTGCCGGCGTTTAACTACGTTTACGCGAACGCCCTGGTGAGCGTCGCCGACATTAGTCCTACCGACGCCTATGCGGCCGGCGACAGCTCGTCCACGGCCCAGGGCTTCATCGAGCAGTGGAACGGCACAAGCTGGTCACTGCTCACGCTTCCCGACCCGAACAATGGCATGAACACCTATCTCGACGCGGTCTCCGCGTCGTCCGCGAGCAGCGTGTGGGCGGTCGGGATAGAACTGACGGGTACCACCGCGGCGAACGAGCGCTATCAGACCTACTCGCTGCACTGGAACGGGTCGGCCTGGGCCATCGTGCCCATGCCGTTGCTCACCGGCTCCGATCACCTGTTGCAGTACCAGTTCAACTCGATCGACGCGATCAGCCCGACCAACGTGTGGGCGGTCGGCGACAGCGGTGACAACGTCGGCGAGGGCGGCACGCCGACCGCCACCGTGATCGAGCACTACAACGGCACAAGCTGGAGCGTCGTCCCCAGCCCATCGGCCGGCACCGCGCCGACCCTGACCGGCGTCTCGGCCAGCTCCGCGAGCGACGTGTGGGCCGTCGGCTACGACACGCCTGCCGGGGCGACCACGCCGCAGACCCTTACCCTGAACTGGAACGGCTCGGCCTGGTCCACCGTGTCGAGCCCGGATGCGGGCACCTCAAGCGCACTTGACTCGGTGTCGGCGCTGCCTGGCGGCGAGGTCTGGGCGGTTGGGTACAGCGGCGTGGCCGGCTCCTTCAACCCGCTGGCACTTGAGAACGGCTAACTGGCTGGCCGCGGGCTGGGCAGCGGCCAGCCCGGCCCGCGGCCGCGTTACTGGCGGTAGGTTCCGAGGAACTCGCCGAGGCGGCCGATCGCCTCGGTCAGCGTCTCGACCGGGGCAAGGAAGACCACCCGGATGTGGTCGCTCGACGGCAGGTTGAACCCGGTCCCGTGGGTCAGCAGCACGTGCTGCTGCTCGAGCAGGTCGATGCACATCCGCTGGTCATCGACGATCTTGTGCGCCTCGGGGTCGAGCCTGGGGAACAGGTAGAGCGCGCCGGCCGGCCGGTAGCAGTCCACGCCGTCGATCGCGGTCAGCAGCTCCCAGGCGCGATCCCGCTGGTCGCGGAGCCGGCCGCCGGGGGCGAGCAGCGGCCTGATGTCGATGCCGCCGTCGAGCGCGGCGGGTATGGCGTGCTGCGCCGGGACGTTCGGGCACATCCGCATGTTGGCGAGCAGCTCGAAGCCCTCGAGGTACTCGGCGATCGGCTCACGCGGACCGCAGACCGCGAGCCAGCCGGAGCGGAACCCGGCGAGACGGTAGGTCTTGGACATGCCGCCGAGCGAGAGCACGGGGATGTCGGGCGCGACGGACGCCGCGGCGTGGTGCACCGCGCCGTCGTAGAGGATCTGGTCGTAGATCTCGTCGGCGAGGACAAGCAGGTTGTGCCGGCGCGCCACATCGAGCAGCTGATCGAGGGTCTCGCGCGAGTAGACCGCGCCCGTCGGGTTGTTGGGGTTGATGATGACCAGGGCGCGGGTGCGCTCCGTGACAAGCGACGCGACGTGCTCGACGTCGGGGTTCCAGTCGAGTTCCTCGGCGCACCGGTAGTGGACCGCGCGGCCGCCGCACAGCGAGACCGCGCCGGTCCACAGGGGGTAGTCCGGGGACGGGACGAGAACCTCGTCGCCTGGGTTGAGCAGTGCCTGGAGCGTCATCACGATCAGCTCGGACACGCCGTTGCCGAGATACACGTCCTCGGATGTCACACCGGGGACGCCGAGGCGTCCGAAGTAACGGGCGACCGACTCGCGGGCAGGCGCAATCCCGCGCGCGTCGCTGTAGCCCTGCGAGCCGCCGATGGCCGCCGTCACCTGCGACAGCACCGCGTCGGGCGTGAAAAGGCCGAACGGCGCCGGGTTGCCGATGTTCAGCTTGATGATCTCGTGACCCGCGGACTCAAGCTCGCGAGCTCGCCGCAGCACCGGTCCGCGAATGTCGTAACGGACGTCGGCAAGCCTGCTCGCCTGAGGTACCACCGTGTGCCTCCCGGTCAAACGCGTGCGGTTGCTGTTGCACCGCTGCCCGAATGTTACCGGCTGGCCGCCCGCGGCCCGCAGTGATTATCCGCTCAGAACGCCCCGATGCCGTCGGGGGTGCCGAGGCCCGTCGGCGCGTCGTAGCCCTTCTTCGCCACGCACAGGTAGTCGTAGCCGCAGGCCGCGCCGTTCTCCGCGAAGAACCAGTCGTTGTTCCCCGTGGTCACGTCGAACAGGGCTTTCGCGTGCGCGTACTCGGCGCCCGGCTTGATCTTGGTCGCGTTGCCCGCCAGTCCGTAGATGCCCGCGACGATCGGCGACGACGCGCTGGTCCCGCCGACTTCGACCCAGCCGCCCCAGTCCTTGTTGTAGATCGCGAGGTTCCACGCCACCGCGGACACGTCGGCGACGGTGCGGCCCGCGCAGTGCTTGTCGTGCTGCCACGCCGGCTTGGCCACATAGGCGGAGCACCCGGAGGAGCCGGCCCCGGCGAACAGCACGTTCCAGGTCGTCTCGCGCCAGCCGCGCTTGTTCTTCGCCCGGAACAGCTCGGTGCCGCCGGCCGCGGTCACCGACTGCTGGTTGGCGGGGAATGAGGCGGCGGTGTAGCCGTAGTCGCCCGCCGACACCACGATGGTGCGGCCCGGGTGATCGTAAGCCTTGGCGTACTCCTGCTCCTGGCCGGTCTCGCGGGCGCCGTAGCTGTTGGAGATCACCACCGCGCCAAGCCGCACCGCGGTGTCCTCCGCGGCGGCGAGCTGGCCGAAGTCCTGCCCGTTGGCCTCCACCACCAGGATGCGGCAGGTCGGGCAGGCCGCGGAGACCATGTCCACGTCAAGCGTCGCCTCCAGGTCCCAGCCTGAGCCGACACCGCTCGCGGGCAGGCGCTTGGCGGAACCGCTCTGGCCGACCTTGCGGAAGCAGCCGTTCCCGACCGTGCACGGCTTGAGGCCGTACTGCTTGCGGTAGACGTTCAAGTACGTCTCGAGCCTCGGCGTGTCGTACGCCTCGACGACCGCGACGGTCGCGCGGGAGTCCCTGCCGATGGGCAGCTTGTAGGCGTGCTCGATGTCTCGCGGGCCCCAGCCGAGTGGCGTCGTGGGCTTGGCGACCGTCCCTGGTGTAGCCCCCGCCGTGCGCGCCGATGCCGTGGGCTCGGGCGCGAAGAGCACGAAGCACCTGGCCTGGCCGGGCCCGACCGGCGCGCACGCCGGCTGGTAGCCGCTCGCCGAGCCAGCAGTACGGGCTGCCGGGTTCGCGGCCGGGGCCATGGTCTGGTTCGCCGCGGGCCCCGCCGGAGAGACGAGGGCGTCGAGGGCGGGAACCGCCGGGGCCCGATGGGCCGCCGCGACCTCGGTCTGCGTCGCGTAGGCCCGGGTGATCGTCTCGGTCAGCGCTCCGCCGGCGGCGTCGGTCGCCGTGACGCGCAGCGACACGTAGCTGCCCGACGGCGCGTCATAGGACGCGTACCAGGTCCCGCCGCTCCCCGTCACCGTCGCCTGCTGCCACGTCCCGCCGTTGAGCGAGTACTGCGCGGTCAGTCCGGTCACGGCCGCCGGGGACGTCACAAGCGCCTGATGCCCAACGCTGATCCGCACCTGCTGTGCGCCCGCCGGCGCGCTGCCGTCGATCGCGATGTGCGCCACCTGATAGCCGAAGTTAAGCAGCGGCTGTACCGCGCACTTCGTGCTGAAGTCCGCGCAGTACCACCCGGCGGGGACGGTGACCGACGGCCCCGAGGCGGACTGCCAGGTCCAGGTGTCGGTGACCGCCGTCGACAGCGGGAACAGCGGGCCGGTCCGCTTTGCCCGCAGCGTGAAGGCGACCGTCGACGGCGCGGCGGGAAGGGCCACGGCGTCGTCGAAGCCGCCGGAGAGGAACTCCAGCGGTACGCCGCCCGAGCCGAGGATCTTGCCGTTGTCGTCGATCTCGTAGCTGCCGGAGATCGCGCCGATGCTCGAGTTCAGGCCCTGTCCGTAGCCGGTGCCGGTGTGACCGGTGGTGTCATCGGTGAACGGGTTGACGTTCAGGCTGAGGATATTGCCCACCCGGGTGGCCGACAGCGGCACGCTGAAGAAGGGGCTGACCGAGCTTGGCAGGCTGGCGGGGACGTTGGAGTCGAGCGGGGTGTGCAGCGGGTAGACGTTCCAGTCCTGCGTGGTGACCGAGCCGGGTGCCAGCGATCGGACGACATCGGACTGCCCGCCACCGAACGCGCTCAGGGACTGGTAGTAGGCGTTCTGCCAGTAGATACCCGAACCGGTGAGCAGGTGCTCGGTGACGAGGGACGGTACGGGGACGCCGCTGATAAGCGAGAAGGTGCCCGCCGACAGGAGCTCGGCCGCCGTGAAGCTGGACAGCGCCACGCCGCCCGTGGTGGCCGCGCCCGACGAATAGACGGCGTGCACCGTGGCCAGCGACGCGGCTCGCAGCGTGAAGTGCTGCGGCCCGATCAGGCCGCTTGTGTCCTGGAACACCCCGGAGTACATGTCGGGCGCGGTGTCTGGTGCCGCGGGCCCGGAGGCCGGCGCCGTCAGCCAGGCGTCCGCAAACTCCGCCAGCGTCCCCGCCGCGAGCCGCTGTGTCGTCGGGCTGAACCATACGGGGAAGCCTGGCCCCGAGAAGAGTCCGAAGCCGTTGATGTCGTGGTGCGGGTCGGTGACAACGAGCTGGACGACCGCGGCGGTCAGCGTGGCCGGCTTGGGGGTCGTGAACGTCAGCTTGCTGGTCGCGGACCGCCCGCGCATGGTGATCGTCGCGTTCCCCTTGACGGTGATCCTCGGCTCCATCACGACGCGCAGGCCCGTCGGGTTGCCATTCTTGTCCACCACGGTGATCCAGGCGAGGGCCCAGTACTGCCCGGCGGGCACCGAGAACTTCGCGACGCCGTGGTAGAAGACGCTCGGGTCCTCGTACGGGTCGCCGTAGATCGCGTTGTTCGTCGCGTTGTAGAGGAAGACCAGGTCACCGGTGTCCGCCCCGCCCCCGGCGGTGATACCGCGCACCGTCACGGTGTGCATCGGGAACCGCGGCGCCGCCGGCGACTCGGGTGCCTGCCCCGCCGTTCCTGCGGCCGTCCTTGTGGCCGCCCCGGTGGCCGTCACGCCGCTCGCGCTGATCCACAAGCCGCCCGCGAACAGGCCGTCGGCCCCGTAGCTGGCCGCGCCGTGGTCGGCGGCGAACTGCCTGGCGAGCGCCGCGCCGAAGGTCTTCGCTCCGGCCGCCGTCAGGTACCCGGTGGCGACACCGCCCGTCGCCCGGCTGATCGTCACCCCGGGCAGCCTGGGCGCCTTCCCCGTGTAGGTGATCCGCAGCGGCAGCGTCGCGCCGCCCGGCTGCGCGGCGATATCGAAAAGGCTCAGGTCAAGACCGCGGCCAAGGAACGGCAGGGCGACATCGGGCACCGCGTATTCGCGGCCGGCCAGCCGCAGCTCGGTGACCGCGCCGGAAAAGCCGCTGCTCGCAAGCTCGACGGCGGTGGATTTGCCGGCTACGACGAGCCGGTCCCCGTTAATAAGCAGGATGGACTTGCCGACGGGTTCTTTTGTCACCACGGTCGAGACCGGCGCGGCGGCAGCGGGCGAGGTAATGCTGCCTATGATAGGGGCGGTGATGGCGGCGGAAAGAGCGACGCCCGCCGCAGCCACTATTCGAATACGCAAAGCAAAGCGACCCACCATATACCGCACTGGATCTCCCGTGATGCCGTTGCCCCCGCCGAAGGTCGGCCGGTTCCGAGCAAACTCTTATGTACGGGATAACTTACCGGGGCTAAGCCTTTTCAGGAAACTTTAAGCCTGCGATTCCGTCACGATTTGGTAATCGTCTCCAATAGCTCCGAATAACGCGTGGTCATGGCGTCGACCACATCGGCGGGGATCTGCGGACCCGGTTCCTTGCGGTCCCACCCGATCGAGGTGGACCAGTCGCGCAGGAACTGCTTGTCGAGGGAGCGCTGCGGGCGACCAGGCTGGTAGCTGTCAGCGGGCCAGAACCGTGAGGAATCCGGGGTGAGCACCTCATCCGCGAGCAGGAGAGTGCCGTCGGCGGCCTCAGCATTGAGCCTGGTAAGCGTACTATCGCCGGGCCGGCGTACGATCAGGTGCCATGGCGGGAAACACTGCTGAACACTCGGTGATCAGCGAATACCTGCAGGTGCAGACCACGACGGACTCGCGGGCCGAGGCCATGGAGCTGGTGCGGGCGGCGGTGGCGGCGCGGCTTGCCGCCTGCGGCCAGGTAGCCGGGCCCGTCGCGTCCACGTACTGGTGGAACGACGAGATCGAGCGGGCGGAGGAGTGGTTCGTCTTCTTCAAGCTGCCCGCCGATCGCTATGAGGCCCTGGCCGCCTTCCTGACCGAGCGGCACAGTTACGACGAGCCCGAGATCGTCGCCACGCCGTTCGTGGCCGGCTCCGCGTCCTTCCTGACCTGGATCACCGAGGAAACCCGCACCCGCGAGGAACCGGTGGTACCGGCCCAGCAGACCAGGCCGACGACAGCCTAATTACGGGGCCTAGTCACACCGGCGGTGGCACGTTCCAGGTCAAGATGACCGGTACGTCGTGCTCCGTGCCGAGGCTCGAGACGGTGCCGGTGTCCAGCCTGAACAGCCGCCCGTCGGCGGGCGGCAGGCCGAGCCAGCGGGCGGTGAGCACGCGCAGCACGTGGCCGTGCGCGACGAGGACAACGTCCCCGTCGGGTAGCAGAGCGGCGGCCCGCTTGAGTACCCGGTCGGTCCGGGCGCCGACCTGCGCCACGGTCTCGCCCGGATGGTCGGGGTCACCGGGGATGACCCCGTCCGTCCACAGGTACCAGCCCGGCCGGTCGGCCTGAATCTGCTCCGTCGTCGCGCCCTCGTAGCCGCCGTAGTCCCACTCCCACAGGTCGGGGTCCTGCTTCGGCGCCGGCCCGATTCCCGTAGCGCCTGGCCCGCCAAGCCCGGCGAGTTCGGCCGTCCGCACCGCGCGCTGCGCCGGGCTTGTGAACACGCCGGCGAGCTTCTCCCCGGCGAATCGCCGCGCCAGCACCGGCGCGAGCGCCGCCGCGTCGGCGACCCCCTTGGCCGTCAGCGGAAGGTCGGTCCGCCCGGTATGTCTCCCGGCAAGGGACCACTCGGTCTGCCCGTGCCGCAGCAAGATCAGCTCTCCCATGGTCGGGACGTTACAGCAGCCTGCGAAGGCGGATGAGATCCTTCATGGAGGCCTCGATCTTGATCTTGCGGGTCATCCAGGCGCGGGCGATGTTCATCGGCTGCTGCGCGAGCGCAAGCACCTCGTCGCTGTTGGCGGTCAGCCGGATGTCGGCGGGCGGCTCGCCTGGCGCCGCGTCACGGACCGGGTCGTCGCCGACCCCGAGCCTCGTCACGTAGGTGACGTCAAGGTCGGGAATGGTGACGCTCATCGTCCGGTTGGCGAAATACTGATCCCGCTCCTCGGGGCTGAGCTCGGACAGTCGGCCCGCTAGCTTCTGCAGTGCCGCCCGGCATTCGTCGGCCGAGTTCATGTGCGCCTCGCTCCTAGTTGGACGGTACGGTTCACGCGGGAGAGTAGCGCGGTGTCGCCCGAGCCGGCGATCACCATACCCCCCGAGGCTGGCCCGATGGAAGGCAAGGATATCGGGACAGCGGACCGACGTTACCGGGGTCGGAGTAAGGAGCAAACCATGGATCCAGAACGGACCGAGCCGGCTGCGGCCCCCACCGGAGATCCCAGAGTCGACCAGGCCATAGCGGGGCTTTCCGCGCTCGAGGAGATGGAGCTCGACGAGCGGCCGGCGGCCCTCGAGGCGGTGCACGACCGGCTCCGCGAGATCCTCGGCGAGCTTGGCGACGTCCGGCCGGGCGAGCCGGGCCGGCGCGGCGAGCAGGGGGAGCTAGGAGCGGGCGGCAGGCGGTGACGGTGCGGGCCAGGCTAGACGCGGAACTCGTCAGGCGCGGTCTTGCCCGGTCAAGAGAGCAGGCCGCGGAGTTGATCGCGGCTGGCCGTGTCGCGATAGCCGGGCAGGTCGCGGCCAAGGCCGCGACGCAGGTCGGCAGGGACGTCCCCGTGACGGTGGCCTCGGGCGACGACGGGCCGCAGTACGTCTCGCGCGGCGGGCACAAGCTGGCGGGCGCGCTCGCCGCGTTCGAGGGCCTGTCGGTGACGGGCAAGCGCTGCCTGGACGCCGGCGCCTCGACCGGGGGATTCACCGATGTGCTGCTGCGGGCGGGCGCGGCGCACGTGGTGGCCGCGGACGTCGGGTACGGCCAGCTCGCCTGGTCGCTGCGGACCGACGAGCGGGTCACGGTGCTCGACCGGGTGAACGTCCGCTCCCTCGACCCGGCCGCGGTGGCGCCGCCGCCCGAGGTCGTGGTGGCCGACCTTTCGTTCATCTCGCTGACCCTCGTGCTGCCCGCGCTCGTGGCGTGCGCGGCGCCCGACGCGGACTTCGCGGTCATGGTGAAGCCGCAGTTCGAGCTGGGCAAGGGCCGCGTCGGCGCCGGCGGCGTCGTGCGTGCACCGCAGGACAGGGCGGAGGCGGTGCGGTCGGTCTGCGCCGCCGCCGCGACGCTCGGGCTCGGTGTGAGCGGTATCACGGCCAGTCCGCTCCCCGGCCCGTCGGGGAACGTCGAGTACTTCGCCTGGTTGCGCCGCGACGCGCCACCGCTCGACGAGTCCGTGCTGCAGCACGCGATCGAGACCGGGCCCAAGTAACCCCGACAGGCGATCGGGCGGCCCGGCCGGCAGTGTAAGTTGCTCGCGATGGGTGAAACACAGCGGACGATGCTCGTGCTCGCGCACACCGGCAGGGCAAACGCGCGCCGCAGCGCGGAACAGGTCATCAACCGGCTGACTTCGGCCGGCGTCGCGGTGCGGGTGACCGAGGCGGAGGCACCCGCCCTCGCGTGCGTCGGCACGACCGTGCTGCCAGCGGGCCCCGAGGCGGTGGACGGGGCCGAGCTTGTCATCGTGCTTGGCGGCGACGGGACGCTGCTGCGCGCCGCGGAGCTCGCCCGCCCGGCCGGCACCCCGATCATCGGCGTGAACCTCGGCCACGTCGGCTTCCTCGCTGAGGCCGAGCCCGACGGACTCACCGAGACGGTGAACCGCCTGGTGGCGGGGGAGTACCGGGTCGAGGAGCGGATGACCCTCGATGTCATCGCGCGCGACAACGGCACCGAGCTCGCCAGGACCTGGGCGCTGAACGAGGCGAGCGTCGAGAAGGCCGCGCGTGAGCGGGTGGTCGAGGTCATCATCGAGGTGGATGGTCGGCCGCTGTCCCGCTGGGGATGCGACGGCGTGGTCTGCGCGACGCCGACGGGCTCGACCGCCTACGCGTTCTCGGCCGGCGGCCCGGTGGTCTGGCCAGGGGTGGAAGCGCTGCTGATGGTGCCGATCGCCGCGCACTCGCTGTTCGCGAGGCCGCTGGTCGTCTCGCCGCGCTCGGTCCTCGCCGTGGAGCTCGTGCACGAGGGCGGCGAGGCGGGCACCGCCGTCCTGTGGTGCGACGGACGCCGCACGTTCGACCTGCCGCTAGGCGCGCGGATCGAGGTGCGCCGCGGTTCGCTGCCCGTCGTGCTGGCCCGGGTGCACGGGCAGGAGGCGGGTCTTGGCCCGGCCGCGAGCGGCGAGTTCACCGACCGCCTGGTGGCGAAGTTCGGCCTTCCCGTCGCCGGCTGGCGCGGCCGCCGTGCCTGATAATGAGGGATCCTGAGGGGCGTCGCTGGCGGCCGCGGGCGGCGCCTGAGCCGGGACGATCTCGCTGAGCACCGACGGATCGGTATCGCAGGCATCCGACGACGACTGACGACGACTAATGCGGCGAGGACCCGCGCCTGCCCGCGCGGCGCGGGTCGCGGCGGTCGCCTGCCTCCCGTTGCCGTGGGACGGCACGCAGCGCGCGCCTGACCTCCGCCGGGACGGCGAGCCGCCACTCATAGACAAGCTCCTGCCCCGTCCGGAGCCTGGCCCAGCGCGCGGTCTCCACCTGCAGCGCCCGTGCCGCCGCAAGCAGGACCTCGGGCGACGGCAGCGCGACGACGGCGGCCGGGTCCGCGCCAGGCTCCACGACGGGTACCACGGACAGCTTCGCGCGGGTGAGCCGACCGATCTCGTCCGTCGATGGGTCATCGAGCATGGCGATGGCCTCGACCAGGTTCGCGAGCAGTTCTGCCCGCATGAGCCGCTGCCGCTGCGCCCGCTTTAGCTCCGCTGACCGCTGCGCCGAGTGCGGCGGCCGTCGGCCCCGCACATGCTCCATGCTCGTGTAGACCATGCCCGCGGCGATGCCGCCCCAGATCCCGTCGGCGATGCCAAGCTCGCGTTCCACGACCAGGTGCCGCAGATCATGCGGCAGCTTGGTCCCGGCCCTGGTGAACCCCTGCATTCGGTAGACCACGCCGTTGTCGCGTTCGATGACCGAGTAGGCGCGGCAATGGTCGGGAAACCGCCGGAACGTGATGCGCATAAACCCACTATGCGCAGCACCTCCGCCATCGGCATAACCATTTAAGCCGTCGCGACCTCCTTAAGGAAGCGGCGGATGGCGCCGTTGAACAGGTCGGGTCGCTCCCAGTACATCGAGTGCGGCGCGTCGGTCACGACCTCCACGCGCGCGTTCGGCAGCGGCTCACCGGCTCGGCGCACCGTTGCGGGCGACAGCACGGCGTCCTTCTCGCCCGCGAGCAGCAGCAGCGGAAACGGCGCGGCGTTGAGCACCTCGACGGTCGGACCGTCGCTGTTCAGGTTGGTCAGGTCCTGCATCTTGGCCGTGTTGAAGGTGCCCATCTGCCGGAAAAGGAACGCCAGGTCCGGGCGCTTCGCCCGGAATTCGGCGGTCATCAGCCGGTCGAGCACCGCCGCCTTCGCCGCCGCGTAACCGCAGTACCTGACCGTCGAGGTCGGAGAATCGGTTAGTAGATCGGCCGCCAGCGTGTCGAGCGCCTCCGGGGTATCGACACCCCATACGATCTTTCGCAGGCTCGGGCCGTCCTGCACCGGCGCAGGAAGGCTCGGGTCGCCGACCGGACGCAACTCGATGAGCTGGCCGGTCTGCGTCGTGAAGCGCGCCCCCCGGTCTGTTAGCGGCGCCTTCGTCGTGGACCGGGTAGAGGCCGAAGTCATCGAGAATAAACATAATCGTAAAAATTACGCATTGACGGTCGTCGTTGAGGGGGCTAACTTTGGGACACTTCTATTAGGAAACTTTCCTATTAGAGTGGGGCCGGCAGAGGGGTGCCCGGCCACGGTCCACCACCGAAAGGAGAAACCCGGTGCACCGAGCCTCCCGCTTGCTCCCCGCCGGTATCGCCGTGGGACTTGGCGTCGCCAGCGTTGCCGCGGTCGTCGGCCTGGCGAGCAGCCAGCCCGCGAAGGCGGCCATCAGCTGGCCCGCACACGTGTTCGCCCCGTATGTTGACACGGGCCTGAGCAACACGACGCTCACCACCGTCGCATCCGACTACGGTACCCAGTTCTTCCAGCTTGCCTTCGTCGACGGAGCGGGCTGCGCCTGGTCACTGCCGAACCAGTCCAGTTGGCAATCGCAGATCTCCGCCCTCCAGGCCGAGGGGGGCGACGTCAGCATCTCCTTCGGCGGCTACACCGTGGACACCGACGACGATGACCTGGGTGCCCAGTGCTCGTCGGCGAGCGCGATGGCCGCGCAGGTCGAGTCCGTCGTCACCACGCTCAACGTGACCCACCTGGACTTCGACATCGAGTCCAACGAGCAGTACAACAGCTCGGACCTCGCGCTGACCGCCCAGGCCCTCGCCCAGGTGCGCTCGTGGGCGAGCGCCAACGGCAGGCAACTCGCGATCTCCTACACGATCCCCGTGCTGCCCACCGGGTTCACTTCCACCGGCGAATCCATCCTCACGACCGCGCTCGCCAACGGCTTTACCCCGAACGTCGTCAACATCATGACGATGGACTACGGTACGTCGGGCACCGAGATGGGCACCGCCGCCAACCAGGGGCTCGACGCCACCGCGAGCCAGCTTGAAAGCATCTACGGAATCTCCGCAAGCGCCGCCTACGCGATGCTCGGCAACACCCCGATGATCGGCCAGAACGACAGCTCCGGCGAGATCTTCACGCTCGCCGACGCGTCCACCGTCGAGTCCTACGCGGCGCAGAAAGACATCGCGCTGCTCTCGTTCTGGGCCGAGGGCCGAGACAACGATGGCTGTCCTGGCACCACCACCGCCGAGTCAACGTGCAGCGGCGTCAGCCAGTCCAACGGTGCCTTCACCGAGGCATTCCAAGCATTCACCTCCGGCAGCAGCAGCGGTGGCGGGACGCCGACTCCGACGCCCACCCCCACTCCGACTGGATCGTGCACCACCGCCTGGGTCAACAACATGGCGTACGTCTCCGGCAACGAGGTTTCCTACGACGGCGACAACTGGACCGCCAATCAGTGGAACTATGACGAGGTTCCTGGTGGCGCCTCTGGTGCCTGGAACAACGACGGTGCTTGCTAACACGACAGATTTATCACCATGAATATCCGAAGATCAACTTAGTGCTGAAGATCTGACCGCCCATGACCGGTCAGATCTTCAGCACTATCGATTTCAGGTGGCGGGGCTAGCCGAGGGGAGCCGGGACCGGGACACCGAGGGAGG
>Ga0302314_10003760_pt1 | contig 27911 bp, 29 predicted proteins | sample III_Palsa_N2_3_FD_200533 | JGI IMG/M metagenome (GOLD analysis project Ga0302314, IMG submission 200533) | Peat permafrost microbial communities from Stordalen Mire near Abisko, Sweden - III_Palsa_N2_3 | ecosystem: Environmental > Terrestrial > Soil > Palsa > Peat permafrost | place: Sweden...
AAGAAGAAGCGCCGGAAGGTCGTGTCCGGACGCGCGTCCTTGCATGGAAGGAACACCCGCCACCGGAAGGGCTCAGCCACGATGACGATCGATCCCACGGCGGGCACGATCGAGATTGTCAGGCGCACGAGGTCGGGCGAGACGATCGACACGATCACCTACACGAGGTCGGGCGGGATGATCGAGACGATCACCTACCCCAGGTCGGGCGCTCACTCAGGCTCGGGCGTGATGATCGTCCAGCCCGGGCCGCGGGCGACACAGGCTCCGAAGCGACCGGGCGGAGCCACGCACGCGGGGAGTGGGGTGGGCTCGGGAACGAGCACGGTCGGGTGATCCCGACCGGTGGGGTGATCCCGACCGGCGGGCCGCTCAGTCCCGCCGCCACACGCCCGAGCGGCCGCCCGACTTCTCGAGCAGGGTGACCTCGACGATCTCGGCGGTGCGGTCGATGCCCTTGATCATGTCGTAGACGGTGAGCGCGGCGACGGCGGCGGCGGTCATCGCCTCCATCTCGACGCCGGTGGGGCCCGTGGTGTGCGCCTCGGCCGTGAGCGTGACCTCGCCGGCGGCTGCGTCCAGTTCGCCCTCGACGCCGACGAAGGACAGAGCCAAGGGGTGACAGAGGGGGATCAGCTCGGAGGTGCGCTTCGCCGCCTGGATGCCGGCGATCCGCGCGACGCCGATCACGTCCCCCTTGGGCGCGTCGCCGGCGAGTACCGCCTCGGCCGTTTCGGGGGCCACGCGCAGACGAGCCCGGGCTACGGCGCGGCGCTCAGTCGGCGGCTTCTCGCCCACGTCGACCATCCGCGCGCGGCCGCCGCTGTCGAGGTGCGTCAGCTGTGCCGGTTCGTCGCTCACGCGGGAGCGTACGTGCGCTGGGCGTCGAGGATGAGATCGACGACGGCGCGATCGTCGCCGGAGCGCAGGAGCTCGATCGGGTCGGGCTCGCCGTTGACGATCGACTCGAAGAACTCCTTGCGGTCCTGATAGGTCGGAAGCGTGGCCTTGGCCCAGCCACGAGCGTCGTTGAGGAGGACCGCGAGCTGCGCATAGGGCTCGCCGAAGGACTCGGCGATCTCCGCCTTCATCCGCTTGGCCAGGGCCGGGGACGCGCCGGCGGTCGAGATGGCGATGGCGAGCGGGCCGTTACGGACGATGGCCGGGAGGATGAAGTTGCACAGCGGCGGGACATCGACGACGTTGACGAGCATCGCTCGCTCCTCGGCGTCCTCGAACACGCGAATGTTGACGTCGGTGGTGTTGGTGGCGGCGATGGCGATCAGGCAGCCGTCGAGGTCCGAGGCGTCGTACGCCCGCCGCTCCCAGCGGATCGAGCCCTCGAGCGCTAGTTGGACCAGCTCGGGGTGGGCCTCGGGCGCGACCAGCGTCACATCGGCGTCGCAGGCCAGCAACCCCTCGACCTTCTCGAGTCCGACGTTGCCGGCGCCGACGACGAGGCAGCGACGCCCCGTCAGCCGCAGGCAGGCGATGTAGAAGGGCGTCTCGAGCATGCCCTGCACGCAGGACTGGTCGCATGTGCCCTTACGGAGCTGGCAGACGCACTCCTTGCCGGTGTAGGCCTGGGCGGGCATGTACCGGTAAGGGTAGACGAGGTGGATACGCGGGTTCGTTGATACTGCCGGGAATGAAAGCCGCCGAGGAGACCTTTCGCCGTGCTGTCGCCGCCCACGAGTCAGGAGACATGGAGGCGGCCGAGGCGGCTTACCGCGACGCCGCCGAGGCGGGGAACGTCGCGGCGGCCTTCCAGCTCGGGGTCCTCCTCCAGAGCCGCGGCGCTTACGAGCTCGCCGCGGCTGCTTACGCGCCCGCGGCGACGGGCGGAGATGTCGAGGCCGTGCTCAATCTCGCCATCCTCCTCGCCTACGAGCTCGGGCGACCCGACGACGCGATCGCCTTACTTTCAGAACTGGCGAAGCAGGGCGACCCCCGCGCGTGGCTGGAGCTCGGAATGCTCTACGCCCAACATGGTCGCTTCGCCGAGGCGGAGTCGGTGCTGAGGCAGGCGCTCGACGACGAGCCGCGAGCCCATATGGCGCTGGGCTCGGTGCTCTCTGCCATGGACAAGCACGAGGACGCGCTCGTGGCCTACCGAGCCGCCCTTACCCAGGAGATCGAGGGAGCGTGGTCGGGCGTGGCTTGGGAGTTGATGCGCCTCGATCGACTGGAAGCCGCCGAGGATGCTGCCACGCGCGGCGTTCAGGCGCGCGACCCCGCCGCAGGTGGCGTCCTTGGCGTCGTCCGCCGCCAGCAGGGGCGTTTCGAGGAGGCGGCGGCTGCCTTCGAGGCGGCAGTCGAGCGCGGCGAGCCCGCCTGGCTTCCATATGGTGACCTTCTCGCGGACTGGGAGGGCCACGAGGACGAAGCGGAGGCCGCCTACGCACGAGCCATCCAGGAGGGCGAGGCAGACGCAGGCACGGCCCTGGCAAAGTTCCTGATCGAGCACGGACGGGAAGACGACGTCCGCAAGCTGATCACCGATCAACTCGCGCTTCGGCCCGATGACGAGAATCTCCGCCGGCTGGCCGAGTCGCTGACTCCCGAGGCCCGGGCCTAGCGCGGGAGCGCGTCGCGCGCCAGCCGTGCGCCGAGCTTGAGCAGCGGCACGGCGCCGTCGCGGAGCGCGCGGACGCGGATCGAAGGGCGGCCGTAGAGGACCACGGCGGTCTGGCGCAGCGCCCGGCCGAGCGTTTCGTCGTAGGGGTGCCACCACGGGTTGCGGATCTTCGAGGGCTCCCACACCCGGAGCTTGACGTTGACGCACTCGTAGAGCCCGAACTTGGAGTGAGTGCGCCCCAGGCCGGAGTCCTTGACCCCACCCCACGAGCACTGGCAAGCGCCGTGGCTGAACATGTGATCGTTGATCCACACCATTCCGGTCTCGAGCTCGCGGGCGATGCGCTCGCCCTTGGGCCGGTCAGAGGTCCACACCGAAGCGCCGAGGCCGAAGCGCGAGTCGTTGGCCAGCGCCACCGCCTCGTCCTCGGAGTCGACGACGACGATCGGGACCACGGGGCCGAAGATCTCCTCGCGCATGATCCGCATCTCGTGGGTGACTCCGGTGAGGACAGTGGGTGCGTAGAAGGCGCCCTCCGGGAATTCGGGCACCTCGACCGGACCCCCGCAGCGCATGGTCGCGCCCGCCGCCACCGCCTCGTCGACGAGCTCCGAGACGAGCTCGTGCTGCTCGCGTGAGACCATCGGCCCGATCTCCGTGTCCCACGACATCGGATCCCCGACGCGCAGGCTCCGGGCTCCCGCCACGACGCCGGCGAGGAAGCGCTCGGAGACCTCCCGCAGCACGTACACCCGCTCGATGCCCGAGCAGGTCTGGCCGGCGTTCGCGAATCCTCCCCACAGCGCGCCCGCGATGGCGTGGTCGATGTTCGCGTCGGGAAGGACGATCATCGCGTCCTTACCGCCGAGCTCGAGCACCGAGCCCTTGAGCTGACGAGCGCACGCCTCGCCGACGCCGCGCCCGACCTCGACCGAGCCGGTGAAGAACACCTTGCTGACGCTCGACTCGACGAGCGCCGCGCCGGTGCCCGGGCCGTGGACGACGCGTACGAGGCCCTCGGGGACCCCGGCGCGCTCGAACGCACGCACGATTCGCTCGCCGATCAGCGGCGTCAGCGAGGCGGGCTTGAGGACGACGCCGTTGCCGGCCATGAGTGCCAGCGCCATCTCGCCGAAGGGAATGCTCCAGGGGTAGTTCCAGGGCGAGATGACCCCGATGACGCCGAGCGGCTCGTAGCTGAAGGCCGAGCTCTTGGTCTTCAGGAAGAGCTGCGGCATGGGGATCTTCTCGTCGGCGAGGATCTCCCGGCCGGCGTGGGCCATCCACGTCAGCGCGTCGATCGTCGGGAAGATCTCCATCGAGAACGCCTCGTTGCGCGGCTTGCCCTGCTCACGCGAGATCAGATCACGGATGTCATCGGACTCGTCGATGAGAACCTGTGCGGTGCGTTCCAGGTAGCGGCCGCGCGCGGAAAGCGTGAGCTGGGCCCAGAACGGCTGGACCTTGGCGACGGCATCGACGATCGCCTGGACCTCGTCGGGCGCGGTCACCGGGACGGCGCCGACGAGCTGGCCCGTGGTGGGGTTGAAGGACTCGAGCTGGGCGGTGACCGTGGACGCCTCCATCGCGGCCTCGCAAGTCTATGGGCCTATGCCGCCCGGAAGCGCGTGATCGCCTCGGCCCGGCCTGTCAGGGCGGCCGAGAGCAGCTCGACGAGACCTCCCGTGAAGCGTTCGTCGGCGAGCACAGGGCCGGGCTCGGCCCCGGACCTGAGCTCGATCGCGCCGAAGCCCACGAGCACCTCGCCCGCGCCCACCAACGCCGTCGCGCAGATGACGGCGCGACCGGGATCGAAGCGGAGCAGGCGCTCCAAAGGCAGCGAATCCGGTTCGATCCCGTGCTGGGCGGCCACCGCTCGCATCGCCGCAGCATCGCTGGCCCGGGCCAGGCGAAGACGTACCCGCGGCCCTCGCGGCAGCGGGTAGGTTTGCGACAGGAGCGCCCCTGGATCAAAGGCTGGAATCACTTACTACAGGGTAGTAGGTTAGGTTCGCCGGCTGGCTTGGCGGTTTGGATGTCGCCGGATTTGGTAAGACTGCGGCCGGAGTGCCTTGTCCATTTGCGGAGGCCGGAAACGCGGGAGAGAGCGGGAGGGAGACCATGAAGATCCTGTTCATCCGCGTGCTTGCGTTCACGGCTGCGTCCGCGTCCGTCCTCGCGATCTTCGGCGCGGTCGACGCGGCGGCGGCCACGAAGGCACCGGGGATCTCCGTGGGCCCGATCAAGGGCTCGCACGGCTACTCGGTCAGCATCTTCGACTCGTCCTGCGGCGCCGCCGGCGGCGTGACGATCGAGCTTTCCAAGGGCTCGAGGATCAACGTCACCCACACCTATTCGGGCGGTTCGACCAAGTGCAAGGTGTCGCGAAGCCTAAGGTCAGGCTCGGTGAGCGTGAACTGGCCGGGCCTGGCCTCGATCCATCTCTCCGTCGGGAGCACCGGCAAGCTGACCAAGGCCAGGCCGCCGAAGGGTTGCCACGGGAGCGTCGGCAAGCAGCGGACCGGGGTAGCCACCGGGACCCTCAGGATCGAGATCCATCCGGGCGCGTTCGGAAGGTACAAGCTGCACAGGGCGAAGGCGTCGCTCGACAGCTATGGCAACTTCGCCTGCAAGCCTTCGGGCAGCGCTGACATCTCCGTGAACGGCACCTTCGGTCCGCTCTTCCTCAGCGCCACCCAGCCGCCCAGGGGCCTGCGCTCGGTGCTCATCAGCGGAAACGCGGCCCCGCCGGCCACCGGGATCACCGACACCTTCCTCCTTTACGCCGAGGGCACGAGCAAGCTGTTCAACGCCGCCTCGAACCTCAGCTCAGCCACGATCGGCGCGGCCGGGTCCGTTCTGACCGGCTCGCTCACCTTCTCGGGGCTGCCCGTGTGCACCGGGTCCTCGGGCGCGGCCAACGGCTCCTTCGGCGGCGCGATGGTGCTGCACGACCCGGTGCTCGGCGCGATTACCCTGACGGGCTCGGCGGCGACGGAGGCATTCATCGACATTGGCAGCGCCATCCCGGGCTCATGCAACGGCTCGGGGGCGGTACAGCCGACGGTCGGCTTCACCAACCTCTGCTCGTCTCCCGACGCCGCCTGCTCAGTGTCCGCCGGCACGAACACGGACTCGTTCTACGACGAGTCCGATGCCGGCACGGAAACGATCACGAGTGAGACGTGGAGCTTCGGCGACGGCTCGGCCCCCGTGGCCGGCGCCGTCGACGGATCGGTGAGTCATACCTACGCCAAGCCGGGCACCTACACGGTCACGTTGACCATCACCACCAGCCAGGGCCAGACGCTGCAGGCGACGGGGAGCTCCTACATCGAATCCTGACGGGCGCGAGCCCACGGCCGGATCACCTGGCCGGTTGACACGGGAACCTTGGCCCCCCGTATGCCAAACCTTCCGTAGGCCGCGTGTGGAAGCCTCGATAGCCGTTGGTCCACACGGACGTGAACGGGCTGCCAGCACCAAAAGGGGCAATGAGGCGCGTTCTCTGAGGCCTCCGGTCAAAGGTTGGTAACACGACGCAGGCCCGCTTCGGGTAACATTCATCGCACGGTTGGTACACGCTGGTGGGTCGAGGCGCAACCGATGTCATTAACGACGCAGGGAGGTATGGGATGTTTCGGAAGGCGCTCGCCATAGCGGTGGCTGTGTGCTGCGCCACGGCAACAGCGGCTCTTGTTGCTGGTACAGCTGTCGCCACCCCGCGCGCAACCAGCACGTCGACCACAGCTTCGTCGACTACCCCGGGGGCCGTCGGCCTGCCGTTCTTCGACGGTCAACTGCTGTACCCAACTACACAGCCCGGGACCTACGCAAGTCAACCATCCACCAGCAGCGACGGCTCGCTCGTCACGCAGATCACCTACACCCCGGGCGCGTCGGTCGCAATAGCCGGACCTCCGCCAGACCCCACGCCGACGGCGCAGGGCGACAATCCGGATAGTCTCGGCTATGCGCTCCCGCTGCCAACCGGGTCCGTCTCAGCCTTCAAGAAGAAGCTTGGAGTCGACCGTGCGCAGGCGCACAGTGCGTTGGCGGATTCGTCCTCTTGGACGTACCGGCCAGGGCCAACCGCGGGCTTCAAGTGGGCGAACGACGACGGGGAGTTCTCCGGTCAGGTCGTCTTTCCGGCGATCCCTCTTCACTGGGGGTGGAACTTCTCGACTCTGGTGAAAACAACCGCCCTATCGGAGGTCAGTGAGCTCGCGTCCGCCTATACCTGGCCCCAAGGCAAGAAAATCAACTACGGCGACGACCACGTATACACCGTTTATGCCGTCTTCCACTCCAAGATCACACAGATCGCGGCCAACAAGGGGTACCAGCTAGCGATCAACTTCAACTGGGGGTGCGAAGGGCCCCTAGGCCCCGGTAAGTGCCTCCTCTATGTTCGGCACTACTTCCACGTGGATCCATGAGGCGCCGGCCTTGGAGCAAGGCCGGCGGTCGGACCTCCGACCGGGAGGGGACATCCATTCCCCGGCCGCTCCGGGCTGTCTCGGCGTCAGCACCGACTGGCTGTGTAAGGCGGAGGAGCCGTCCTCAACAGCCGCTTGGAGCGCTGGGCGCAGCGCAGGTACGATTCAAAACGCCATGCCAGTCTTCTTCGCAAGCGGCCCTGAGGCCCGTGGCCCGTATGGCAAACCGGTCAGCCCTCCGCTCAAACACGGCGCTCCCCCCGCCTGGTTAGTACCGGTCGTAGCGAGTGTGCTGACGGATCTCGGCTCGAAAGAGCCTCCGTTCGACGTGACCTACGCGGCCGACGAAGACACGCTTGGGATGGTCTATGCCGAGTACCCAGACGGTACCCACGCGGGATTTGGTATCGACCCCTCAGCGTCGATTGCCCAGATCGCGGTAGCGGTCGCTGATGGGCTTCAGACCGCGTTCATCGAGTCAGCCAGCGGATGGGGTGAGCCGAGGCCGCCGTGTCCAGGTCACACGCACCCTATGACAGCAGAGCTGGTCGACGGCGAAGCGTGGTGGACATGCCCCACCACGAGGCTCGCGATTGCTCGCTTCGGGACCCTCACGACATAAGCGATCGACATTCCGGCGGCCGCACTGACCTCCGCAGCCCTCGTCGTCCGGTCCCCGGAACGCTCAGCGTCCCGCCTCGACGACGGCCAGGTACTCGACGTCACCGTCGTCGTGGTCGGCATCGCCCACTCCACGGCGACGTCGACTGAGTGGAGCACCGATACTCGTGCTGGGCATCGTCGCTACCGCGGTGGCGCAGCTGGTCGGCGATCTCCGCCTCGTGGCGGTGGTCGGAGGGTTGGTAGAGCAGGTGGTGGCGAGGTCGTCGGGGCGGCACCACCAACCAGGGCCAGACGCTGCAGGCGAACGAGGAGCTCTTACATCGAATCCTGAGGGACGCGACCCCTCGGCCCGATCAACGGCCCCGGGCCCGGCGGATCTCCGCCAAGCGCTTGGCGAGCTCCGCCTCGGCGTCGTCGGGAGCGTAGAAGCGTGCTCCCACGGCGCTGTCGGGAAGGAGCTCCTGGGGCGAGAGGTGGCCGGGACGGGCGTGGGGGTTGTCGTACCCGCCGTCGCTGCGGGTGCTCGAGCGCAGGGGCGATGGTGGCGGCGCGGCGCCGTGCTCGCGAATGTGGCCCCGAGCGGCGGAAATGGAGCGCTTGGCCGCGTCGGACTTCGGCGCCAGAGATAGGTAGATGGCCGCCTGCGCGAGGGCGAACTGGCATTCGGGGAGTCCCACGTGCTCGACCGCCTGGGCGGCCGCGGTGGCGACCGACAGCGCGGCGGGATCCGCGTTGCCGACGTCCTCGGAGGCGAGCACGATCATCCGCCGGGCGATGAAGCGCGGGTCCTCCCCGCCCTCGAGCATCACCGCCAGGTAGTAGAGCGAGGCGTCGGGATCGGAGCCGCGGGTGGCCTTGATCCAGGCCGAGATCGTGTCGTAGTGCTGGTCGGCCTGTCGGTCATAGAGCAGGGCGCGGCGCTGGAGCGCGTCCTCGGCGTGGGCGATCGTCACCGGCTCGCCCGCCGCGGTCCGGCATGCGAGCTCGAGTCCGTTGAGGGCAGCCCGCGCGTCTCCGCCGGCGCGCGCGGCCAGGAACTCGAGCGCTGCCTCTGAGACCTCGCCTGCGCCGCATTCGCCCAGCGCGACCGCGCGGTCGAGGAGGATGCGGACATCGGCGGCGCTCAGCGTCTCGAGTTCGTACACCTGCACCCTGGAGATCAGCGCCGAATTGACTTCGAAGTACGGATTCTCCGTCGTTGCCCCGATTAGGGTGAGGAGCCCGTCCTCCACCGCGGGCAGCAGGGCGTCCTGCTGGGCCTTGTTGAAGCGGTGGATCTCGTCGAGAAAGAACACCGTCGCCGTGCCGCTGGTGCTCCGCCGGTGGCGCGCGCGCTCGATCACAGCCCTGACCTCGGCTCGCCCCGCGGCGACTGCGCTCTCCTGTTCGAACACGGCATTGGCGCGCTCGGCGACGATCCGGGCCAGCGTGGTCTTGCCGCTTCCCGGCGGTCCGTGCAGGACCATCGAGTGCGGTCGTCCCGCCTCGATTGCTGTCCGCAGCGCCGACCCCGCGTGCAGAAGGTGATCCTGGCCCACGAGATCCTCGAGGGTTTGCGGACGCAGGCGCGTGGCCAGCGGAGCGTAAGCCGGCTCGGGCGCGCGCTCGCCGGGGTCGGGTGGGGGGTCCTCGCCGAACAGTCGCTCCATGGGTGAAGTATGAGGGTGGGGGGCTTGGGGTTCTTGGGGGTTCGGCGGGGGCGGCGAACGTCGCGGGGCGTCGCGGGGCGGGGCGGGCCGGGTGTCGCCTAACGCCCGATGATCGCCAGCGCGGCGTCGTGCACGAGCCCGTTGGTGGCGATGGCGTCGCCGCCGTCGGCGCGCGGCGTGCCGCCGAGGTCGGTGAACCTGCCCCCGGCCTCCTCGACGATGACCATCGCGGCGGCGAGGTCCCACAGGTTGACTGCGGCGTCGAGGCCGATATCGAAGCCGCCCTCGGCGACGAGCATGTAGCTCAAGATGTCCCCGAGACCCCGGGATCGCCAGCAGCTACGGCTGAGCGCGATCAGGTCATCGAGGCGGCCGATCTCCTCCCAGTCCTCAAAGCCCGCGAAACACAGCTGCGCATCATCCAGCCGGCGGACGCCTGAGACTTGCAGGCGTCGCGTTGCGCGCCCGTCGTTCATGAACGCCCCCTCGCCGCGTGTGGCCCACCAGCGGCGGTACAGGGCCGGAGCCGATACGACGCCCACCTCGACCCGGCCCTCGACCTCGAGCGCGAGTAGCGTCGCCCACACCGGGATTCCCCGCACGTAGTTCTTGGTCCCGTCGATCGGGTCGATGATCCAGCGACGCGGGCCCTCGCCCGAGCTTCCGAATTCCTCGCCGAGCACCGCGTCGCCGGGCCTGACCACGGCCAGTCGGTCGCGCACGAGCTGCTCGACCCCGCGGTCCGCCTCGGTGACCGGGGTCAGGTCAGGCTTGGTCTCGACCACCAGGTCGTCGGCCTGGAAACGAGCGAGCGTGAGCTCATCGGCCAGGCCGGCCAGCTCCAGCGCGAGGGCGAGGTCGTCCGATGCGGCCATGGCGCGGAGGATGGTACGGCGTCAGGCCGAGCGCCCGGACCCACGGGGGGCCCGCGACGGGTCGGGGGCGAGCCGACTGGCAGCAGCTGTCGGTGCCGGGAGGGGGCTCGGGGTTTCCGGTGCGCTCGCGTAGACGAGGTGCATACGGCCCGTGTTCGCGCGGTGGCGCGCCGAGCGGGCGGGAAGGCCGGCCTGCTCGAGTTGCGCCGCCGTCGCGACGGTCTTCTGACCCGCGAAGAGCTCGGCAATCGCCAGCTCCCGGGCAGGGTGTGCGATTAATCGACAACTGGCCGCCGTTATTCGCACACCCTCGGGCATCGGCCCGATGTTGCCCGAGAAGAGGTGACACGTGGGTGACGAAGGTGACAGTTCATCGCCAAAGCGGCGCTCGCGTGGTGCCGGCGCGGGCGCCCGGGCAATCCGCCGCGCCCACCCGTCCCTTACAGCACGTGCGCGTGCACCAGCACCGGGACGATGAACATCTGCCCCTGGGAATAGGCCGCCGAGCGCCGCCCCGCGACGTTCGCCGCTCCGCGAACTCGTGAGGCCGCCGCGCCCCCGCGAACTCGCGAGGCCGCGCAGCGCCCCCCGAACTCGCAAGGACGCGAAGCATCCCCGAGACTCGGGCGGCCACGCCGTGTTCTGCGGTAGCGGGTCCATCTTCAAGAGAGAACCCAAAGGAGGGAATCCCTTGCCATTTCGAACATTTCACCACCGGCGTCCCTCGGCGCCCTTGGTCATCTCCCTGCTGGCGCTGTTCGTGTCCCTGGGTGGGGTCGGGTATGCCGCCATCAACATTCCCCCCGACAGCGTGGGCGCCGCCCAGCTCAGGAACGAGTCGGTCACCTACACGAAGATCGCGCCCGGGGCCGTCGGCGACGTCCGCGCCAACACCAACCAGCTCCAGGAGCGGGTCAACGGGTCGTGCGGCCTGTACTCCGGGATCGGCGCGATTTCGAAGACGGGCTCGGTCGAGTGCCTGCCCTCGCTGCCCCCGGAGGCCGGTACCGTCAACACCGTGCCCGTGCCCGTGCCCTCGACGGTGACCAACATCGACAACATCGACCTGCAGCGTGCCGGCGACTACCTGGCGTGGGCCAATCCGACGGTGACCGTCACCGGCAACGGCACCACCCAGCGCGTCACCGTGAGCTGCACGCTGACCGTCGGCGCCGGCGACAGCCAGACGCGCAGCGCCACGATCGACACCGGAACCTCGACTGCGGCGAGCAGCACCTCGATCCCGCTGCAGCTCGCGGGCGAGTCGGGAGCCACGTTCGTGGACTGCATGAGCTCCTCCTCCGCCACGCCGGCGGCGACCGTGAGCGTGACGTCCGCGCTCAACGCGATCGAGACCGGGTCCTAGCGACCCGACCCCGCGACGTTCGCCGCCAGGCGAACTCGCAAGGGTTCGAAGGGCCCCAAACGCCCCATCGACTACCCTGACCCGCCAGATGTCCGCTTCGAAGCTCCAGAGTGAGACGACCGAGGTCTTGCAGCGCCTGGTGCGCTTCAACACCGTCAATCCGCCCGGCAACGAGCGCGACGCCCTCGAGTATCTGGCCGACTACCTCGAGCGCGCAGGGTTCGCTATCGAGCTGCTCGGGGCCACGCCTGAGCGGCCGAACCTGATCGCCCGGCTCGACGGCCCGGAGGAGGGCCCGACGCTCTGCTATCTCGGTCACGTCGACACCGTGCTCGCCGAGCCCTCGGAGTGGGAGCACGATCCATGGTCGGGCGACATCGCCGAGGGCTATCTGTGGGGCCGGGGGGCGCTCGATATGAAGTCCCAAGTCGCCGCCGAGGCGGCGGCCGGCGCTGCCCTCGCGGGCAACGGCTGGCGGCCGGCTCGAGGCTCGCTGCTGCTCGTGTTCGTGGCCGACGAGGAGACAGGCGGTGAGGTCGGCGCCCACTGGCTGACCACCAACCACCCCGACAAGGTGCGCTGCGACATGCTCCTCAACGAGGGCGGGGGCGAGGTGTTCGAGTACGAAGGACGGAGGCGCTACGGGGTGTGTTGCTCGGAGAAGGGGATCTTCCGCTTCACGGTCACCACCGCCGGCGTCGCCGGCCACGCTTCGATCCCGGGAATGGGTGACAACGCCCTGCTCAAGCTCGGGCCGATCATCGAAGCGCTGGCCAAGCGCCAGCCGACGTTCGAGCTCACTGAGGAACCGCTCGCGCTTCTACGGGGCCTCGGCGAGGATCCGGACGATCCGGCTGGGGCCCTCGAGCGGATCCGGGCGCAGACGCCCGGTCTGGCGACGGTGATCGAGCCGATGCTGGGGGTCACGCTGGCGCCGACGATGGTCCGCGCCTCGGAGAAGATCAACGTGATCCCGTCTCGAGCCCAGCTCAAGGTCGACTGCCGCGTTCCCGCGGGCTTCGGCGCCGACGCCGCGCGTGCCGGGATCGACGAGGTGCTCGGCTCGAATGGTTTCGAGATCGAGTTCACCGAGCAGGTGGCCGGGAATCGCTCGCCGGTGAGCTCGCGGCTGATGGACGCGATCGGAGACTGGGTGAGGGCCAGCGATCCCGGCGCCGACGTGGTACCCGTGATCCTTCCCGGCTTCTCCGATTCGCGCTGGTTCCGCGACGCCTTCCCGGAGTGTGTGGCCTACGGCTTCTTCCCCCAGAAGCACCAGACGCTCCTCGACTGCATGCCGCTCGTTCACTCCGCCAACGAGCGGATCGATGTCCGCGACCTCGGCTTCGCCGCGAGCTGCTACGCGGACCTGGCGCAGGAGCTCCTGGGGTAGATTAAGCACCGTGTCGACGAACCCCCAGCTCGTCACCGGCGTCGACTTCGTAACCGTTCCCACGCGGGATTTCGCCGCGGCGGTGGAGTTCTACGGCACGACCCTCGGCCTGACCCGGTCGGTGTACATGCCCGAGCGGCACTGGGCCGAGTTCGAGACCGGCAACCTGACCCTGAGCGTGGTCATGCCCGATGCCATGGGCTTCGAGTACCAGCCCAATCGCAACCCGATCGCGCTCCACGTCGACGATGTCGAGGCGAGCCGTACGGCGCTCGAGGAAGGCGGCGTCAGCTTCCAGGGCGACACCTTCGACAGCGGCGTCTGTCACATGGCGTTCTTCGCCGATCCGGACGGGAACGCGCTGATGCTCCATCACCGCTACGCCCCGCGCAGCACCGAGGCGTAACTCCTAGGACGTCCGCGGGTCGAGCGTGAGCGCTTGGCTCTCGTGCTTGGTGTTGATCGCGTCGACGATGACGGTCAGGGCCGACGACGCTCCACCCCTGACCTCCGCGGCCAGTGCCTTGGTCGCCGACATCGCTGGGCTCGCCACGGTGATCAGGACCTTCCGGGTGGGGGCGGCGAGCGAGATCGTCAGCTTCCCGTGACTCGTTCTCACCGCCGCCTCGAGCGGCTTACCGCTTGCGGTCCACCACACGATGACTCGCTCCGCGAGGGTGGTGGCGGAGCCAGAGAAGCTGAGCCCGCGCGGCAGCTCGAGGACGAAGGACTTGAATGCCGGAGCATTCGCACCCGCGGTCAGCACCACCCGCAGCGTCGGATCGCGCTTGGCCACCCCCGACAGCGAGTCGCGCGTCACCGCGGCCGACTCGAGGAACGAGGCTAGGCCGGTGTCGGCGACGCCGACGGCCGAGGTGCTCGCGATGGTCTCGGCGCGCCACCCCGAGCCGAACACCCAGTACTTGCCCGACGGCAGACCTTCGACGATCGTTCCGGTGGCGGGCACGATGCGCAGGTGGGAGGCGGGGCTGGAGATGTTCTGGAGGTTCCAGCGATCGACGACGACCGCCGGCTGCGGTCCTCCGAAGGGCGCCCAGCTCGAGACGTAGACCGGGGACCCGCCCGCGATACGGTAGGTCTTGCCCGTACCCGTGGCCCTGATGAAGGTTCCATCCACAGGCACTGGACTCAGGGCCTGCCACTGCGGCTCAGCGAGGGTGATCGTCGGTTGCGGGCCACCGAACGGCGCCCAGCTATGGACGTAGAGCGGCGCCCCGCCCGCGAGCCGGTACGTCTTCCCGGCATAGCTCACGAAGGTGCCATCGGGAAGCGCAGGGACGTCGATGGTGCCGACTCCCGCGGTAGCGGTGGCGCCGTCGAGGTAGTCGGTGTCGATGTCGAGCTTGACTCCGCCGTAGTCGTCGATGTGACCGCCCTCGTACTGGTGCAGTCGCTGGCCGGCGGCCCAGTCGCCGGCGGGTACGTAGGGATCGGTCGCGGTCGCCTCGTTGTTCCAGTCGGCGATCCAGATGTCGTCGGGCTCGACGAACGGTGCGCCGTCGGGCGTGACCGTGCCCTGGGCGTCGACGAGATCGGTGATACCGCTGGTCCCGCTGCCGTAGACGCCCGAGACGTACCCATAGGCATGCAGCTCGGTCGTCCAGGCGTCCAGGAACGTGAGCACAGCAGCGGTGTTGCTCGCTGTGCGCGTATAGGCCTCCATGTCGTCATAGATGGGATTGCCCGAGTCGATTCCCAGCGCCTGCGCCTGGGTGGCGGCGTCGGCCCCCGCGGCGGTGCCCTCCGCCGCTGCCTGCGCGGGAACGATCTCCGAGCAGCCGCAGTCCGAGCCCGGCGCCTGCAAGCCCACGTAGACGGGGATGAACTGCCATCCCGCCGCCGATTCGGCGCTCACATAGTCCGCCGACAGGTTGGGCTGCGCGCACGCGCTGTTGGCGCCGCCGATGTACAGGGCGGCGGCGCGGAAGGGCGATGTCGCGAGCCATGCCGCCATGTCCGCCGGCGAGGGTGCCGAGCAGGTATCGAAGCCGAGTCCGCCGAGATTCAGGGCATCGGATCGGACCGCGCCACGCGAGGCGGCGGCCGCGAACGCGTCGGCTCGTGCTGGGACTTGGGCCGGGCTCGCCTTGGCGGCGATGGCCGGGACCGAGTCGACACCGAGGGCTCGCTCGATCACCTTGGGGTGGTGCCCCCAGGTCGCGGTCACGGCCACCCCGCGGGCGGGCACCGTCAGCTCACCGATGGAATCCCGGGACTTGGCGCTCTTCGCGTCCGGCAGCACCGCCACGGGGCCGGCGCCCGAGCGGGCGGCCGAAGCGGCGAGCGGCTCGACGAGGATCGCCTCGGTGCGCCCGACTGCGCGAGGGGGGCAGCGCTGCTGGGAGCCGGGATCGCCGAGGTACACGGCGTGGCGGTCGAAGCGCACGCACGCCGACGGGTCCGAAGCCAGCCTGAACACGGGCCAGCTCGCGGGCACGTGCAGCGAATACCCGCGGTAACGCACCGTCTTGACAGTCGCCGCCCATGCCGGCGCCACGCTGGCCGCGGCAACGCATAGACCGACCAGCACGCTGGCGGACAGGCACGCTGAGATGAACCGTCGCACTTAGTCATCAAAACAGGTCTCACAGCGAAAAGATGCGATAACGCGCCCACATTTGACAGCGCGCGCCAGCGCCCCGGATCCTCGGGAGGCTAGCTGTGGCCGGGGCTGGGGTCCGGGGCGGCCGCCGCCAAGGGCGGCGGATGCGATCAGCCGCCCGGCCGCGTGCTCCTGGGCCGCCAGTGCTCGGGAAGCTCGGTGTGCTCGAAGAAGAGCACGTGGTCGTCGGTGCCGGAGGCCGCGACGGCGTCCCACACGCGCTCGAGTGCTCCCTCGAGATTTCCGGCCTCCACTTGCACCTCGAACACGCCCACGTCATCCGGTTCGCCGATCTCGGCGCCGGGGAGCGCAGCGGCGAGCCGCGCCCGGGCCTCCAGGTCTCGCGGCGTGCCGCCATGCAGCAGCAGCATTTCGATCGTGTATCGCTCCACGGTGCCTCCCGTCATCTATGGATCTTTACCGATGGTGGGCCACCCGTTCGCCCAACCGAAGAGGCCAAGCATCAGGTAGCGGGTATCGGAGGGCCGGTGCACCCCCGGACTGGTCCTCGCGTGGTAGAGGACGTAGGCGTTCCCGTCCGGACCGAGCACCGGCTCGGAGGTGTGGCCGGTCGAGTAGAACCCGCCGCCCTGGCTGAGGATCGGGTGTCCGAGCTTCACGAACGGCCCCAAGGGCGTGGACGCGGAGGCGACACCGACGGCGTAGCTCGAGTCCCATGTGCTCGCGCCGCTGTACAGCAGGTAGTAGTTGCCGAGAGCGTAGAACGGCTCGGGGGCCTCGATCGTGCACTTGTGGTCCCGGGGATCGCATTCGAAGGGCTCTGAGACGTGTAGCACCTCGCGAATCTGGGGCTCCAGAGTGGTCCCGTTCGGGGTCAGCCGGCCCACCCAGATCTGGTTCGGCTGGTCGGACCAGTACAGGTACAGCTGGCCCGTCGAGGGATCCTGAAGGAGGCTCGGGTCGATCGCAGGGACGAGATCCTCGCGTTCGCTGCTCACGTTGTTGAACTGCCCCGCATAGTGGAGGACGCCGGTTTGCCATGGCCCGGCAAGGGACGTCGCGGTGGCGTAGCCGATCATCATCTTCCCCGGCGTCATGCGGCCGTGCCCCGGTATCCGGAGGTCGAGCTTGGCCGCGTTGTACTCGGCGGCGTAGTAGATGACCCACCGACCGTCGATGCGATTGATCTCGGGAGCCCAGTAGCGCCCCCCCTTGGGGTGGCCGGTCGAGCGGACGGCCCACCAGGGCTGGCGACCGTGGGGGAACACGAAGCCGTCCGCTCGCCAATGGACGAGGTCCGACGAGGTGTAGATGGGAAAAGCGTTGGGGTCGAAGCCCGAGGTGCAGACGAGGACGTAACTGATGACTGGGGTGGGCGCGTAGGTCACGCTCGGGTCCGGGCAGGACAGCGGTCCACCGGTCTTGGGATTACGGAGGGGGTTGTGATAGCTCAGCGACGAGGCCGAGGCCACCGCGGCCGGCGCGAGCACGAAGATCGCCAGCGCGACGAGGACGGGGCGGACGACGTGACAGAAGGCGCGCAAGGCACCTCAAGATACCGAGCGGGCAGCCCGGCCCGAGCAGGTAAGGCCCTAAGGGTTCGCGATGAGGTTTCTGGAGGAATCCGACGAGGGGCTGGGCGTGCCTGACGTCGCCCCCTCGCCACGATCGTACTGGTGGTACGTGAGGGCGAGGGGGTGGCGTCAGGTGCGTCCAGACGCCGTCGGAGCCTTCAGAAACTTCGTCGTGGGCCCTAAGCTACGCAGATGTCGACGCGGGTGTCGGAGCGCCTCGATCCGGAGATCTTTCGCCTGCCGATCGAGAAGCTGCGGGCGGGTTACTACTCGGACGCGTACTTCGTGCACACGAAGCGCCTGCTCGAGGCCGAGGACTTCCATCCCCGCGTGCTCGTACAGGTCTTCCAGAAGCGCAAGTCGGTGCTTGGCGGGATCGACGAGGCGATCGCGATCCTGCGCACGTGCTCCGGGCGGGAGGGACCCGAAGGTGAGTGGACCGACGGCTGGGGCGAGATGGACGTGCGGGCGCTCTACGAGGGCGACGAGATCGCCCCGCGGGAAACCGTACTGACGATCGAGGGCGATTACAGCCTGTTCGCCCATCTCGAGACCGTCTACCTGGGCTGCCTGGCGCGCCGCTCGCTGATCATGGGCAACGTCGCCGAGGTCGTCGAGGCGGCGCGGGGAAAGCCGATCTTCTACTTCCCCGCCCGGCACGATCACTGGCTCGTGCAGACGGGCGACGGCTGGGCCGCCCACGTGGCGGGCGCGATCGGAGTCTCCACCGACGCCCAAGCGTCGTGGTGGGGAGGGCGGGGGATCGGCACCGTCCCCCACGGCCTGATCGCTGCCTATGGCGGCGATACGGTCACGGCGGCGGCGAAGTTCGCCGAGCACTTCCACGAAGACATGAATATCACTGTCCTGGTGGACTTCGAGAACGACTCGGTGAAGACCGCACTGGAGGTCGCTGAGGCTCTCGGCCCCCGCCTGTGGGGCGTGCGGCTGGACACCTCCGAACAGCTCGTCGACATCTCCCTACAGCAGGAGATGGGCAACTTCACTCCCACGGGCGTCAATCCTCGGCTCGTCGAGAAGGTTCGGGGCGCGCTCGACGGCGCCGGCTTCACCTCCGTTCGGATCGTCGTCTCGGGCGGGTTCAATGCGGAGCGGATCAGGGAGTTCGAGGCAGCGGGCGTCCCCGTCGACGCCTACGGCGTGGGTTCGTCGCTGATCCGCGGCCAGAACGACTTCACCGCCGACGTCGTCGAGGTCGACGGCGTGCCGTGCGCGAAGGTGGGGAGGGGGTTCTCGCCCAATCCCAGACTCGAGCAGGTTCAGTGATCGGGCCTGCCTGCCGATGACTGATCTGTGACTGATCTGAGGCCATGATGTACGCATTCCTTGGTGATCCCAACTTCGTCAGCTGGCTGCGCGACTGGCTGCCGATCGTCTTCATGGGGCTGCTGGTCCTCGCCGTGTTCATGATCATGCGCGTCATGCCGCGCACCAGGCCGGCGGAGATCAAGCCCGAGTCCTCGCTCCCGATCGGCTGGAGCGACATCGCCGGCGCCGAAGAGGCCAAGGAGGAGCTGCGCGAGGTCGTGGAGTACCTGCAAGATCCCGAGCGCTTCCAGGCCCTCGGTGCCAAAGTGCCCAAGGGGATCCTTCTCCACGGACCGCCGGGCACGGGCAAGACGCTGCTGGCCAAAGCGGTGGCGCAGGAATCGGGGGCGAACTTCTACTCCCAGTCGGCGGCCTCGTTCATCGAGATGTTCGCGGGCTTGGGCGCGGCGCGCATCCGCCGCCTGTTCAGGATCGCCCGCAAGCACGCGCCGGCGATCATCTTCATCGACGAGCTCGACGCCGTCGGCGGCCATCGGGGCATGGACATCACCGGTGAGCGCGATCAGACCCTTAATCAGCTACTCGTGGAGATGGACGGCTTCACCACGCGCAAGGACGTCGTGGTCATCGCCGCCTCGAACCTGCTCGAGAAGCTCGACGAGGCCTTGCTCCGGCCGGGGCGCTTCGACCGCCAGATCTTCGTCTCGCCGCCCGATGTCGTAGGGCGCGAGCAGATTCTCAAGGTGCATTCGCGCAACAAGCCCCTCGCCGACGACGTCGACCTGCCCCTGGTGGCGCGCCAGACCTCGGGGCTGACCGGGGCCGATCTCGCCAACATCTGTAACGAGGCGGCGATCTTCGCGGTGCGCCGTCACACCGACGCAGTGCACATGGCCGACTTCGATTCCGCGCTCGAGCGCGTGGTCGCGGGCATGCAGTCGAGCCGCGCGCTCTCAGATCACGAGAAGCGCGTCGTCGCCTACCACGAGGCAGGCCACGCGTTGTGTGGCGAGCTGTTGCCCTCGGTCGATCGCGTGCACCGAATCTCGATCGTGCCGCGCGGCCAGTCGCTCGGCTACACGCTCAATCTTCCCAATGAGGATCGCTACCTGAAGACGCGGGAGGAGCTGATCGACTTCATGACCATGCTCCTCGGCGGTCGCGCGGCCGAGCAGATCGTCTTCGGGGCGATCACCAACGGCGCTTCGGAGGACCTCAAGCGAGTCGCCGACATCGCCCACGCGATGGTCCACGAATACGCGATGGGTACCGGCACTACGTCGCTCCGGGTCGTCGGTGACGACGCTTCGGAAAGCACCCGGCGGGTCCGCGACGAGGAGGTCCGCGAGCTGGCCGACGAGGGCTTTCGCGCCGCGTTGCGCCTGATCGACTCCCATCGCGCGCAGCTCGACGAGATCGCGCTGACGCTCCTGGCCAACGAGGTCCTCGAGCGCGCCGATCTCGACCGCATCCTCGGCGACGTGCCCCGGGCGGGTCCCGAGCGGCGCGGCGCCGGTGAGCTGGGGATCGCGGCGGCGACCGCGAGCAACCCGGCGAAGCGGCCCACGCCGCGCTAGCCCCCGCCAACGCACGGCCCTCCCTCCCCGGCAGTTCTGCGTCAGCAGAACTGCCAAGGGTGAGGCGGCGTCAGCCGCCTCACCCCCGTATCCTGCCGCCCATGTTCGGAGCGATCGATCACGTCGGAATAGCGGTGGAGGACATCGACACCGCGCTGGCGCTGTACCGCGACGCGCTCGGGATGCCGCTCGTGCATCGCGAGACGGTTGAGTCCCAGGGCGTGGATGCCGCGCTCCTCGATATCGGCGACGGCCACGTCGAGCTGCTGGCGCCGCTCGGACCGCAGACCCCGGTCGGTAAGTTCCTCTCCAAGCGCGGGCCTGGACTCCACCATGTCGCCTACCGCGTGGACGACGTCGCGGAGACCTTGAAAGGGCTGGCGGCGGCGGGGCTGAGACTGATCGACGAGACCCCGCGCGTGGGCATCCGCGGCTCGCTCGTCGCCTTCCTCCACCCGGCGTCCACCGGCGGCGTCCTGACGGAGATTGTCCAGCCGGCTGCCGGAGGGCACGCATGATGATCGACGAGAAACCACAACGGATCAGCATCGGCTTCGCCGGTGGCCAGGCTCTGAGCGCGCGCGTGAAGACCACGGAGCTCGTGGCGCTCCGCCAGGCGCTCGGCACCGTGGGCTGGCATGAGCTCAAGGCCGAGGATGGGACGGTCGCACTCGACCTGGGGAAGGTCGTGTTCGTTCAGGTCGCCGACGAGGATCACCGCGTCGGGTTCGGTACCTGAGGGACTCCCGCCGCGTTCAGCGGAAGGGGATGGTGACGGGAACCTTGACCGCGGGCAGGCGCCCGCTGTCGACGGTAACCGTGAGCTTCAGGGGGAGGACTCGCTCGTCGCCGGTGTGGGCCTGATTGAACTGGAGCAGCGTCACGACTGACCGGGCAAGGCCCCTACTTTCGCTCAGCGCCGGTCCCGCGATCGTCAGGTTGACCTTGGATGAGGGTCCTTTCAAAGTGACGGTGAGCTGGCCCCTGCGCACGCTGCTGCGTCGCTTGTCGGTCCCCGTGGCCCGGACACCGTGAGCGAGGTTGGCCGCGTTCGTGCTGAAGGACAGTCCCGACGGCAAGGCCACGGTCACCGCGGTGACAGGCACCCCCCCGCCCACCGTGATGGCGAAGCGCAGGCTTGGCTTGTGGGTGTCGAGACCGGCGATCGAGGTGTAGACCTGGGCACTCGGCGGCCGGCCATCGTTGGGGGAGCTCGCAAGCGGCGCACCGCCCGTCGTTTGGGTGCTGCGCGTTAGGTGGAACTCGTAGGCCACCGCTTCGGATGCGGCAATCGAGAGCGAAACGCCGACCACCGTGGCCACCGCGGCGAGGGCCGCCCACGGCCTCGTCCCATGACGAACGCCGCTCGCCGCCCATGAGTGTTCCGTCACGTTTCTCATTGTCGTAGCCCCCCTCCGTCCTTGGGCCCACCGGAGTCCCAAGGCCGGAAGCCTACCGCACGGCGTACCGTCTCAACAATGCGGCCCGGATCGGTGTCATGGCGCCAGGAGCTCAGGGCGGATCTCATCGCGGTCTCGATCCGCTTGGGCGCGGCGCGCGGCGTCGCGCACCTCGAACACCTCGGTGGCCCAGCCCCCGAGCTCCGAGGTCACATCGCCGACCGCGCCGACGATGATGGTCACGATCCGTCCGACGTGGTCGACGCCGGATTCGACCACCGCCTGGGCGACGTCCTTGCGAGTCTCGAGCTTGCCCAGGGTCATCGGTGGCCCAGTATGAAGCACACTGTCTGGGCCGACTCAGCCCGCGACCGGAAGCGGATCGGGCCGGTCGGGAGCGGAGGCGGGGCCGGCCACATCCGCTGACCGGGCCCGAGCGACCCCGGTCAGCCTGTCCGGGAGGGCGAGCCGGCAGATCTTCTTGACCACGCTGCCGAACTGCCGGCCCAGCGGGCCCGTGTTATAGGGGATGCCAAAGCGCGCGCAGAGCTCGGAGACCTCGGCTGCGATCTCGCCATAACGGTGTGCGGGGATGTCGGGGAACAGGTGATGCTCGATCTGGTGCGAGAGGTTGCCGGCCATGACGTGGAAGAGCTTGCTCCCGGTCAGGTTGGCGGAGCCCAGAAGCTGGCGGAAGTACCACTCCCCGCGCGTCTCATCTGCTGTCTCCTCCTCGCTGAACTCGAGCACCCCCGAAGGGAAGTGGCCGCAGAAGATGATCGTGAACGTCCACACGTTGCGGACGATGTTGGCGCTCACGTTGCCTGCGAGCACGAGCGGCGCCTGGGGGCCGGCGAGGGCCGGGAAGAGCACGTAGTCCTTGAGCACCTGGCGACTCGCCTTGCGCCAGATCCCTGCAAGCAGATCGCGCTTCTCGGCCCAGGCCACATCGCCCGAGCCGAGCCGTTCGACCTCGAGGTCGTGGAAGGCGACGCCCCACTCGAAGAACAGGGCGAGGAGGACCGCGTAGAGCGGATTGCCGAGGTAGTAGGGGTTCCACGACTGCTCCTCGGAGATGCGGAGGATCCCGTAGCCGAGGTCGCGGTCCTTGCCGACGATGTTGGTGTGGGTGTGGTGCATGTAATTGTGTGAGTGGCGCCACTGGTCGCTGGGGCAGGCGGTGTCCCACTCGAAGCCATGGCCCGAGAGCGCCGGATCGCCGGTCCAGTCGTACTGGCCGTGCATGACGTTGTGGCCGATCTCCATGTTGTCGAGGATCTTCGACACCGACAGGGCGGCGACGCCGGCAACCCAGGCGGGCGGGATGACGCTCGCGAACAGGAGCCCGCGGCCCGTCACCTCGAGTCCGCGCTGGATGCGGATCAGACGGCGGATGTATTCGAGATCGCGGTCGCCGAGGTCGTCGAGGGCGCGCTGGCGAATCGCGTCGAGCTCGCATCCGAAGATTTCGAGCTGCTCGGGGGTGAGGTCTGGGACTGTGTCGGTCATGGGTGCAGCTCCGGAAGTGGGGGGTGGGCGCGCAGTGCGCGCGGCACGCAAGCGCGCGGCGCGCTTCTCGCTAGAGGTCGAGCGCGACGCTGCCCGCGGGCACCGACACGCAGATCTGGATGTCCTCGTCCCCGGCGCAGGAAACCTCGCCGGTGAGGAGGTTGCGGTGCTCGCCCGCAAGCTTGCGGCACGTGCACGTGTGGCAGATGCCCATGCGGCAGCCGTGCGCGGGCTTCAGGCCGGCGGCCTCCGCCTGCTCGAGCAAGGTGGCCCCGGTGTTCGGAGCGACGACGCCGCTGCGGGCAAAGCTGACGGCGCCGGCGGTGTCGCCGCCGTCGAGGGTCCGGGCGAGGGGGACAAAGCTTTCGTTGTGAACGCGCTCGGGGTCGCCCGCGTCGCACACGGCGTCGATCAGGCCGGGCGGGCCGCACACATAGGTCTCGGGGAGTCGGCTTCGCCGGGTCGCTTGAGAGGCCGAACCCGGGGGGTCTGTGAGGTCCGGCAGATGGTGAGGGTGGAAATGGCCGCCGCGCGCGGCCCGCGTGTACACGAAGTCGACGCTCACATTCGGCGCCTTGACTGCGATCTGCGCGAGCTCCCGCGCATAGGGCACGCGATCGGGAGTGCGGGCATAGTGCAGGAACGCCACGCGGCCTCGATGGCCCTCGTCGAGAAGGGTCCGCAGCATCGACATCACCGGCGTGATTCCGCTTCCGCCGCTGATCAGCGCGATGTGCTCGGGCCGCTCGGCGGGGAGGACGAAGTCGCCCGCGGCGGGGTCGAGGCCGACGATCATGCCCGGGGCTCCGTGGTCGTGCAGGAAACGCGACACAAGTCCCTCGGGGTGAGCGCGCAAGGTCAGCTCGAACTGCCCGTCGGATCGGTGTGCCGAGGAAGCGGGCGAGTAGCAGCGAGCGCGACGGCAGCCGCCGATCTCGAACGTGCAGCGGACGAACTGGCCGGCCTCGAAGCCTTGCCAGAGATGGTTGGGGCGGAGAGTGAGCGTGACGCTCCCGGGGGCGGGATGGTGCACGGCCGTCACCTCCGCGCGCAGGTCGCGCAGCGACCAGGCGGGCCGCACGAGCTCGAGATAGCGGTCGACGCCGTGCGGCGCGGCCAGCGCCTCGATCAGCCGCGAGCGGAGGACGCGGTGGCCGAGGCTCTTCGAGGGCGCTAATACTTCAGTGTACATCTGTACTCCAAGATAATCACATCAAGCGCTGTCGTCAAGCGAAAAAGGGCATGATTGAGTGATATGGCGCACTCTCGAAGAGCGCACGCACGTACTCGGACGGATCCACTAGAGGTCGTGGCCACGCGTAGCGAGCGCAAGCAGCGCACGCGCGAAGCGCTAATCGACGCGGCCTTGCGGCTGCTCGAGCAGGAGAGCTTCTCGAGCCTCAGCCTGCGCGAGGTCGCCCGTGAGGGCGGGATCGTGCCCACGGGCTTCTACCGTCACTTCGAGAATATGCAGGAGCTCGGCCTGGCGCTCGTCGACCGCTCCTTTCGCAGTCTGCGCGACATGCTCCGCGGCGCTCGCGCCACCGCCGACGGCGACGAGCACATGATCAGACGCTCGATCGCCGTGGTCGTCGCGGACGTCCACGAGCACCGGGCGCACTTTCGCTTCATCGCCCGCGAGCGCTCGGGCGGCGTCGCCGGTCTGCGGTACGCGATCCGCAGCCAGATCCGGCTGCTCGCCTCGGAGCTGGCCATCGATCTGGCGCGGATGCCGGCCCTCGCCGCGTGGAGCACCGTCGACCTTCACATGCTCGCGGCCATGCTCGTGGACGTGGGCGTCTCGGCCGCCGACGCGCTCGTCGATCTCACGCCCGGCGACGAGGAGGCGGAGCAAGAGATCGCCTCGATCGCCGAGCGTCAGCTACGGCTGATCACGCTCGGCATTCCGGCCTGGCGGAGCTCGTGAAACCGGCTGGCGCCGGTTCTGCGGCGAACTCGCGACCGCGTGAAATCGGCTGGCGCCGGTTCCATTGCGAGTTCGCCTGCGGCGAACTCGCGACCGCCAGTTAACCGGCGTTCCCGCGGGCCTGCGCCAAAGCCGCCGGCGGATCGAGCTGACGGTCCGCCCGCGAGAGCTCGAGGGCGCGATCAGCGAGCTCGGCGGCCTCGGCGCCTCCGGTCGCTTCGTCCTGGAGCGCGAGGGCGAGCAGCACCTGGCGGAGGAGCTCGGGGTCCTGGGTGTCCGGAGGTGGGCCGGCGGGCGGCAGCATCCGGAGCGAGGCGAGCAGGCCCGCTGCCGTCCCGGCGCTCGAGAACGACATCAGCCCGGGGTGGCGCGCAGGAATGCGGGCGACGACGGCGCCGGTGGCGGGGTTCACGACGTTGACGTTCGTGCGCAGGCCCTCGCGCTCGAGCGCGAGGCGGTATCCGGACAGGCGCCAGTAGCCGAGCTGCGCGGCGAGCTGCCTGAAGGAGGAGACCTCGCTCTCGCTCTTCACCTTCGCGTGGTGCAGCGCGATCTGCGTTCCGGCGTCGGGCAGGCTCGGGTCGGGGTCGGGGGCGATGAGCAGGAACGCCTGGCGCCCGAGGCGACCGGCGCCGACGCCGCCGATCTCGGCCAGTAGCTGGTAGCCGCCGAGGCCGAGCGCGCCGACGATCCCGGGTGGGAGCGGATTGCTCACGAGGTGATTGGGCGGGTAGGTCATCGCGCTCCTCGGTGAGCGCTAGTTGTCGAGCAGGCCGCCGACGATGCCGCCGAGCAGGCCGGCGCCGCCAGCCTGCTGGATGCTACCGCCACCGCCCGCGCCCGTCTCCTCGCCCGGCGGGTGGTAGTAGGCGCTCTGAAGGCCCACGCGTCCCGGCCCGGTGAAGCGGTTGAACACGAGTTGTCCCGAGCCGCTGAGCATCCCCGTCTTGAAGCCGTAGACCTCCTGGGACATCTGCACCGAGTGGTCCCTGAACAGCCATCCGCCCGGCTCGATGTCGATGGTCTCGCCCGGCTCGAGCAGCTTCTCGAACACGTTGCCGTACCCGTGCACCCACACGACGCCCTCCTCGTCCCCGGCGAGGAACTGGTCGACGAAGAAGCCGCCGCCGTACATCATGTTGGCGAAGCCCCTGATCCTGCTGTAGTCGTACTCGACCCCACCGGTGGCGGCGAGGAACTGGTGCTCGCGGACGACGATGCCGTCTCCCGCCTGGAGATGGAGCGCAGCGATGTGGCCGGGGGCGTCGCGGCTGAACGCGAGCTCACCCGCGGACTGGGCCTCGAGCAGGAGCAACGGCATCCCGCCCATGACGCGGCGCTTGAGCCCCTTCTTCAGCGGGTGCAGTCCGAGCTGCATGTTCGGGTACTTCCACAGCAGCACGTGATGCTCGAAGTAAACGGGCACCCGGCCGTCGAGCGCCATGTGGAGTACCGGCACGAGCTCGCCCTCCAGGCGGTAGCGCAGGCCGGGAGCGGTTCCCTCGGCGATCTGGGTAGGCAGAATCTGTGGTGCGGTCGGCATCGGGTCCCTCCATCGCGGGTGGTGGGGCGAGGATAACCGCACTTCCGTACTGCGAAATGAAGAATTGATGGAATCAACCACCCTCACGACCAAGGAGCTGAACCGCGCCACGCTCGCGCGACAGCTTCTCCTCGAGCGCGAGGAGATCTCCGTCCCCGACGCGGTCGAGCGGCTGGGCGGTCTCCAGGCGCAGGAGCCGCAGCCCCCCTTCATCGGGCTGTGGACCCGCGTGGCCAAGTTTCGCGAGGCCGACCTCCATCAGGCGCTCCTCGACCGGACCGTGGTCCGCGCCACCCTGATGCGCGGCACCCTCCACCTCGCGACCGCGGCCGATTACGCGACCTTTCGCGCTCCCCTTCAGCCCATGCTCACGCGGGCGATGACGAGTGCGCTACGCGACCGCGCGGAGGGACTCGAGCCCGAGGCCGTCCTCCCCGTGGCTCAGCGCCTGCTCGAGGAGCGTCCGCGCATCTTCGACGAGCTCCGGACCCTGCTCCAGGAGGCGTTCCCCGACGTCAACCACCGGGCGCTCGGGTACTCGGTCCGGATGCTCCTTCCTCTGGTCATGGTGCCGACGGCCGACCGGTGGGGGTTCCCCAGGATCGCCGACTTCACCCTCGCTGAGCCCTGGATCGGACGCTCGCTGCGCACCAGCGAAGCTCCCGAGGAGCTCGTACTCCGCTATCTGGCGGCGTTCGGACCGGCGTCAGCGGCCGACGCGCAGACGTGGTCGGGCCTACAGGGCATCAAGGCGGTGCTCGACCGTCTGCGTTCTCGCCTGGTGACGTTCGCCGACGAGAGCGGGCGCGAGCTCTTCGATCTCCCCGACGCGCCGCGGCCCGAGGAAGCCACCCCCGCGCCACCGCGCTTCCTCCCCGAGTTCGACAGCCTCCTGCTCGCCCACGCCGATCGGTCGCGGGTGATCGCCGACGAGCACCGTCCCGCCGTGGTCACGAAGAACCTTCGCGTGCGGGCGACCTTCCTGATCGACGGGTTCGCGCGCGGCACGTGGGCGATCAAGCGGGCGCGCCGGGGGGCGAGACTCACCATCACTCCCTTCGCGTCGCTGTCCGCGCGCGATGCCGATGCCCTGCAGACCGAGGGAGAGTCGCTGCTGCGCTTCACCGACGGGGACGCGGGGGCGCTCGAGGTCGCGATGGCGCCGTCGTAGCGGACGGCGCGCGCCGTGTCCCGCAGGGCGCAAACAGGGCACCTCGAGGCCGAGGCCGGGCCTTCGGCGCTCAAGCCGGCGCCGTCGCGGGCCGATAAAGCCCACAAGGAATGTCTCGGCACCTGCCACCGGCGTCCATCGTCGCGGCACGGGTTTCATCATGGGCGGCACGTTGGCGATCAGGTTCGCCTCGTGGAGCTCCTCGTGCGATCTCTGTTGCGCACCGGCTCGCGGCCGCGTTGCGAAGCGAGCGCGGCGACATGACCGCGACCGCGCTCGCGCAGCTGGGCGAGAGCGAGCGTGCCCTCGCTGAGGCCCGGCAGCTCACTGGAATCGGCAGCTTCAAGTGGAACATCGCCGACGACACCGCCGAGTGGTCGGACCAGCTCTACCTGATGCTCGGGCTGCGGCG
>Ga0302314_10003761_pt1 | contig 27908 bp, 25 predicted proteins | sample III_Palsa_N2_3_FD_200533 | JGI IMG/M metagenome (GOLD analysis project Ga0302314, IMG submission 200533) | Peat permafrost microbial communities from Stordalen Mire near Abisko, Sweden - III_Palsa_N2_3 | ecosystem: Environmental > Terrestrial > Soil > Palsa > Peat permafrost | place: Sweden...
AGCTGCTGCTGACCGCGCACCATCAGGAGGATCAGCTCGAGACCGTGCTCCTGGCGCTGCTGCGCGGCAGCGGCGTGCGCGGGCTGTCGGCGATGGCCGCCAGCAGCGCGATTGCGCACAGCCTGCTGCTGCGTCCGCTGTTGACGGTCGCGCGTGCTCAGCTCGAGCAGTTTGCGCGCGCGCGCAAACTGCAGTGGACCGAGGATCTGACCAATCTGGATGAGCGCTTCGATCGCAACTACCTGCGTCGCCTGGTGTTGCCGCTGCTGCGCGAGCGCTGGCCTGCGGTAGCGGCGACCGTGAGCCGCAGTGCCTCGCATCTGGCCGAGGCGCAGGGCTTGCTCGAGTTCGTGGCCAGCGCGGGGGTGGCGCAGGCCGCCGATGGGGCGGCGCTGCGCATCAGCGTGCTGCGCGGCATGTCGCAAGCGCAGCGACGCAATGTGCTGCGCTGCTGGATCGCGGCGCGCGGCCTGTCCGCGCCGGACCACCGGCGTCTGCGCGAGATCGCCGGCCCCATGCTCGCGGCGAGGACGGATGCATTGCCGCGCGTGCAATGGCGCGGCGGAGAATTGCGACGTCATGGCGATCAGCTGTTTGCGCTGGCTCAGCGCGACCGCGGCGAGCCGGCGGCGATCGAGCGCTGGGACTGGCACGGACGGCCCTGGCTGCCGCTCGGAAGCGGCACGGCGCTCGGGTTGGTCGCCGACCGCCATGGCGATGTCGATCTGGCGGCGCTGCCGTGTCCGTTGCGCGTGGATTTCCGGCAGGGCGGCGAGCGGCTGCGCGAGTCTCATGGACGCGTGGCGCTCAAGGATCTGCTGCAGTCGCAAGGCATCGCACCTTGGGAGCGCGCGGGTGTGCCGCTGCTGCGCGATCGCGGACGCATCGTCGCGGTTGCCGATCTGTGGGTCGATGCCGCCTACCGCGCCGATCGGAGCGGCGCGGCGCCGCGCGGCAGATTCCGCTGGCGGCGCAGCGACGCTGTGCCCGAGCACGCCGTCGGACGGGGCGGACGTGCGCGTGGCGATTGAGACACTGGCAGCGATTTGCTACCCTGCCGGCCCGTCGTCATTGACTGTTTCTTAGGCGGCGGTCCCCTAGATGGCTCGATTCGTTTTCGTCACCGGCGGCGTCGTTTCCTCATTGGGGAAGGGCATCGCCGCCGCATCGCTGGGCGCGATACTCGAGGCGCGCGGCCTGCGCATCACCATGGTCAAGCTCGACCCGTACATCAATGTCGATCCCGGCACCATGAGCCCGTTCCAGCACGGTGAGGTGTTCGTGACCGCCGACGGCACCGAAACCGATCTGGACCTCGGGCACTACGAGCGCTTCGTGCGCACCACCACCGGCCGCAACAGCAATTTCACCACCGGCCGGATCTACGAGCGGGTGATCGCAAAAGAACGGCGCGGGGATTATCTGGGCGCCACGGTGCAGGTGATTCCGCACATCACGGATGAGATCAAGCGCAGCATCATGCTCGGCGCGGACAATGCCGATGTCTGCATGGTCGAGATCGGCGGCACCGTGGGCGACATCGAGTCGCTGCCGTTTCTCGAGGCCATCCGCCAGCTGGGCGTGGAGCTCGGCCGCAGCCAGGTCATCTACATGCACCTGACGCTGGTGCCGATCGTCGGCGGCTCGGGCGAGATCAAGACCAAGCCCACGCAGCACTCGGTCAAGGAACTGCGCTCGATCGGCATCCAGCCCGACGTGCTGCTGTGCCGCTGCCGCGATACCCTGCCCGATGAGCAGCGGCGCAAAATCGCGCTGTTCACCAATGTCGAGGAACGTGCGGTCATCTCCGCGGTCGACTCCGACGACATCTACAAGATTCCATTGCTGCTGCACGAGCAGGCGCTCGATGACATCGTGGTCGACAAGCTGCGGCTGGAAGTGCCGCCTGCGGATCTGGCGGCCTGGCGGCAGGTGGCCACGGCCAAGACCAATCCGGACGGTCAGATCGACATCGCGATGGTCGGCAAATACGTGCAGATCCGCGATTCGTACATCTCTCTGAACGAGGCGCTCATGCATGGCGGCCTCAAGACGCGCACGCGCGTCAAGATGCACTACATCGAGTCGACCGATATCGAAAAGGAAGGCACCGAGCGGCTGGCCGGCATGGACGCCATCCTGGTGCCCGGCGGCTTCGGCGAGCGCGGCATCGAGGGCAAGATTCAGGCGGTGCGTTACGCGCGCGAGCAGGGCGTGCCGTATCTGGGCATCTGCCTCGGCATGCAGCTGGCGATTGTCGAGTACGGCCGCAACGTGCTCAAACTGCAGGACGCGCACAGTACCGAGTTCGACCGCGCCACCGCCAACCGGGTCATCGCCCTGATCACCGAATGGCAGGACCGCGCGTTGGGCGTGCAGACTCGCAATGAAACCTCGCACCTGGGCGGCACCATGCGTCTGGGCGCGCAGGACGTGCATCTGCAACCCGGCACGCTCGCGCGTGAGCTCTACGGGCGCGATCTGATCACCGAGCGCCACCGGCATCGCTACGAGTTCAACAACAACTACCTCGAAGCCTACACGCGCGCGGGATTGAAATTTTCGGGTTTCTCGCGTGACGGCCTGGTAGAGATCGTGGAACTGCCGGACCATCCGTGGTTCGTGGCGACGCAGTTCCATCCTGAATTCACCTCCACGCCGCGCGACGGGCATCCGTTGTTCACGGGCTTCGTGCGCGCCGCGCGCGCCTTTCGCGCCTCACAGCTGCCGGCTGCGGCCGGCGCATGAAGCTGGCCGGTTTCGAGGTCGGGCTCGAGCGGCCGCTGTTCCTGATCGCCGGACCGTGCGTGATCGAATCCGAAACGCTGGTGCAGGAGGTGGCTGGCCGGCTGGCACAGATCACTTCCGCGATCGGCATGCCGCTGATCTTCAAGGCCTCGTTCGACAAGGCCAATCGCTCCTCGCGCACCAGCTTTCGCGGACACGGGCTCGAGGCAGGTCTCAAGGCCCTGCAGTCGGTGCAGCGGCTGTTCAAATTGCCGGTGCTGACCGATGTGCACGAGGACACGCCGATCGCCGAAGTCGCGGCCGTGGTCGACGTGCTGCAGACGCCTGCGTTTCTGTGCCGCCAGACCAATTTCATCGTCAATGTCGCCGCCGCGGGCCGGCCCGTGAATATCAAAAAGGGACAGTTTCTGTCGCCCTGGGAAATGCAGAACGTGGTCGACAAGGCGCGCTCGACCGGCAACCAGCAGATCATGGTGTGCGAGCGCGGCTTCAGCTTCGGCTACAACAATCTGATCACCGACATGCGCGCCCTGTCGGTCATGCGCGCCACCGGCTGTCCGGTGGTGTTCGATGCCACGCACTCGGTGCAGCTGCCCGGCGCCCAGGGCAACGCTTCGGGCGGCCAGCGCGAGTTTATTCCGGTGCTGGCGCGCGCAGCGGTCGCGGCTGGCATAGCAGGGATCTTCATGGAGACGCATCCGCGCCCGCATCAGGCGCTGTCCGACGGTCCCAATGCCTGGCCCCTCGACCGCATGGCCAGCCTGCTTGAGACCTTGCAGCAGCTCGACGCGATCAGCAAATCACGTCCGTTCGAGGAAGCATCGTTATGAGCCTGATCGTCGATATTCGTGCCCGCGAGATCATCGATTCGCGCGGTAATCCGACCGTCGAAGCCGACGTGGTACTCGACTCGGGCACGCACGGGCGCGCGGCGGTGCCCTCCGGTGCCTCCACCGGCACCCGCGAGGCCGTGGAGCTGCGCGACAACGATCCCAAACGCTACCAGGGCAAGGGCGTGCTGCGGGCGGTGGATAACGTCAACACGCTGCTGCGCGAGGTATTGATCGGCAAGGAATCGCTGGATCAGCCCGGGATCGACGCCCGCATGATGGAACTCGACGGCACTGAAACCAAGAGCCGGCTGGGCGCCAACGCCATCCTGGCCGTGTCGCTGGCCAACGCGCACGCGGCGGCGGCCGACGCCGGGCTGCCGCTGTTCAAGCACCTGTTGGGCAAGCGCGAGCCGGTCATGCCGGTGCCGATGATGAACATCATCAACGGCGGTGCGCACGCCAACAATAGTCTGGATATCCAGGAATTCATGATCCTGCCGGTGGGGGCGCCGAGCCTGCGTGAAGCGTTGCGTTATGGCGCCGAGATTTTTCACACGCTCAAGAAGATCCTGAATGCCAGGGGCATGAGCACCGCGGTTGGCGATGAGGGTGGCTTTGCACCCGACCTGCCTTCGAACGAGGCGGCGCTGCAGACCATTCTGGAGGCGATCGACAGCGCCGGTTATAAGGCGGGCCGCGATATCTACCTCGGGCTCGACGTGGCCAGCTCGGAGTTCTTTCGCGACGGCAAGTACCAGCTGGAGGCCGAGCAGCGCAGCTTCACGGCGGCCGAGTTCACGCAGTATCTGGCCGATCTGGCGGCCAAATATCCGATCATCACCATCGAGGACGGCATGGCGGAGGGCGACTGGGCCGGCTGGTCGCTGCTGACCAAGGCACTGGGGGCCACGCTGCAGCTGGTCGGCGACGATCTGTTCGTGACCAACACACGCATTCTGGCGCAAGGCATAGAACGCGGCGTCGCCAACGCCATCCTGATCAAGCCCAACCAGATCGGCACTCTGACCGAGACCCTGGCGGCCATCGCCATGGCCGAGCAGGCGCACTACGCCTCGATCGTCTCGCACCGCTCGGGGGAAACTGAAGATACCAGCATCGCCGACATCGCGGTCGCCACCGCTGCCACTCAGATCAAGACCGGCTCGATGTCGCGCTCGGATCGGGTCGCGAAATACAATCAGCTGCTGCGCATCGAAGAGCTGCTGGGCGGCGCGCCGCGCTACGCCGGGCGCGATGCCTTTGCGGTCAAGATCTAAGCGGCCGCCGCCTCAGCGACAGTGATAGGCTAGTAGCGTCATGAAATGGCTTGCCGCCTGTTTGTTGATCGCACTGCTGCTGCTGCAGTACCGGTTATGGATGTCCGGGGACGGCATGCGCGAGGTCTGGCGCCTGAGCTCGGCAGTGGCGCTACAACAATCCGCGAACGCCAGCCTGTCCGAGCGCAATCGTCGTCTGGCGGCCGAGGTGCGTGATCTCAAGCAGGGTTATGCGGCGCTCGAAGAGCGCGCGCGCAGCGACTTAGGCATGGTCGCCGCCAATGAAACCTTCTATCAGGTGGTGCCGCAAAAATCCGCCGGCGCCTCGGCGGCCGCACCGGCTGCGACTCCCGCCACGCCCGCGCCTGCTCCCGCGCGGCGCACGGCCGCGGCGCACTGAAGCGCGCGAGCGGTCGATGCGTTATTGGCTGGTTATGCCCGCGGCCGGGGCCGGTGCGCGCTTCGGCGGTGCCAAACAATTTGCATCGTTGAGCCAGCGCACCGTACTTGAGCTCGCGCTGCAGCCCTTTGTCGACGATGCCCAGTGCCTGGGCGCAGCCATAGCGCTGGCGCCCAATGAGCCGCGGCGCAGCGAGCTCGCGCTGCGCGTGCCAGCGCATTTCGAACTCATCGATGGTGGCCTCACGCGTGCGCACTCGGTCATCAACGCGCTCGCCGCCCTGGCCGCGCGCGCCGCTCCCGAGGACTGGGTGCTGGTGCACGATGCGGCGCGGCCGTGCCTGAGCGCCGCGGATCTGGCGCGGCTGCTCGCGGGGGCGGTGGCCGGCTCGCAAGGTGCGCTGCTGGCGATACCGGTCGCCGATACCGTCAAGCAAGCGCTGCCTGCCGTGCCGGATGAGCCGGCGCGCTGCGAGCGCACTGTGGCGCGCGAGTTGTTGTGGCTGGCGCAGACGCCGCAGATGTTTCGCCATGGGCCGTTGCGCGCGGCTCTGGAGCGGGCGCGAGCGCTCGGCCGCACGCCCACCGATGAGGCGCAGGCCATGGAGTGGCAGGGGGTTTCGGCGCAATTGATCGAAGCTCGCGAGGCCAATATCAAAGTCACCAGCCCAGCGGATCTATTGCTGGCGCGGGCCATTCTGCAAGCGCGCGAGGACCATTGAGATGACGGTCAGAGTCGGTTCAGGGTTCGATATCCACGCCTTCGGCCCCGGTGACAGCCTGATGCTCGCCGGTGTGCGCGTGCCCCACAGCCACGGCATCGTCGCGCACTCGGATGGCGACGTGCTGCTGCATGCGCTGGTGGATGCGCTGTTGGGTGCTGCCGGCCTGGGCGACATCGGCATGCACTTTCCCGATACCGATCCGCAGTGGCGCGGCGCGGATAGTGGCCGCTTCGTGCGGCACGCATGCGAGCTGCTGGCGCAGCGCCACTACTACATCGTCAATGCCGATCTGACGCTGCTGGCGCAGGCGCCGAAGATTGCGCGCTGGCGCGAACCCATGCGCGACAACGTGGCGGCGCTGCTCGGGGTCGAGCAATCGTGCGTGAACATCAAGGCGACCACGCCCGAGCACCTGGGCTTCCTCGGCCGCAATGAGGGACTGGCGGCCATGGCGAGCGTGTTGATCGAGCAGCGCGCCTAGCCGCGCGGACTGACCAGCCGCTGCAGCAGCACCAGCGTAGCGCCGGTTCCCCCAGCGGCCGGCCGCGCCGAGGCGAATGCGAGCACCGCAGCGGCGCGGCGCAACAAGGTGTTGACCGTGTTCTTGAGCACCGGACCGCGGTTGCCCGAGCGCAGGCCCTTACCGTGAATGATGCGCACGCACAGCATTCCGCGGCCGCGTGCCTGCTGCAGAAACTGCGCCAGTTGTGCCGCGCCCTGAGCGCCAGTGAAGCCGTGCAGATCCAGTTCGGCCTCCACCCGGTAGCTGCCGCGGCGCAGCCCTCGCAGCACGCTCTCGGGCACGCCGGCACGGCGGTAGTGCAGTTCATCGCCGGGCTGCGCATCGATGAACGGCCCTGGGGCCAGCAGGCTTTCGGTGAGCACTGCCGCGCGCTCGGCGCGTGCGAAACGTGCCCGCGGCCGTGGCGACCGTGCGCGGCTCTCGGCCCGGCGCACCGGCTTGAGCGGGCGCACGTCCTGCATGGCGCGCCGGAACACCTCGGCCTCATCTTCATCATCGTCCTTGCCGTTCATGCCTCCTCCCCAGTCAGGCATTGAAGTATATTGGCGCGCTTCATGCCAGCCGCGCCTCGACTCCTAAGGGACTGCCCGTCGTTTGTCCGTGAAAATACTTGTCAGCAACGATGACGGCTATCGCGCCGAGGGTCTTGCGCAGCTGCGTGCGGCACTGGCGACGCTGGCCGAGGTCACGGTCGTCGCCCCCGAACGCAATCGCAGCGGCGCGGGCAACTCGCTGACGCTGGATGCGCCGCTGCGGCTGTTTGCGGCCGAACCCGGAGTCTACTTCGTCGCCGGAACACCGACCGATTGCGTGCATCTTGCGATCTCGGGTGCGCTAGAAGGCGAGTTCGACATGGTTGCTTCGGGCATCAACGATGGCGCTAACCTCGGTGACGACGTGCTGTACTCGGGCACGGTTGCGGCCGCGATCGAAGGGCGCTTTCTGGGTCTGCCCGCGTTCGCGATCTCGCTGTGCACCTCGCAAGGCGGTGCGCGCTGCTTCGATACCGCGGCGCGCGTGGCGCACTCGCTGGTGTCGGCGCTGCGGCAGCGGCCGCTCGACCCGACGCTGATTCTCAACGTCAACGTGCCGGATCGTCCGTACCGGGAGCTGTCGGGCTATCGCAGCACGCGGCTGGGATTTCGGCATCGCTCCGAGGCGGTCATTCCAGCCCGCGATCCCAAGGGCAATGCGGTGTACTGGATCGGGCCGGCCGGTGAGGGCAAGGATGCCGGTCAGGGCACCGACTTTCTCGCGGTGGCCGATGGCTTCGTGTCGGTCAGCCCGCTTTCGATCGACTTCACGCGCCACGCAGCGCTGCCCGAGGTAGCACACTGGCTGCAGGCGCTATGAGCGAGTCGCGCAACGATTCCCGCTTCGCCGGCATCGGCATGACCTCGGCGCGCACGCGCGATCGTCTGGTGCAGCGGCTGCGTGAGCAAGGCATCGCCAATCTCGAGGTGCTCGAGCGCATCCGCAATCTGCCGCGGCACATCTTCGTCGACGAAGCCCTTGCCAGTCGCGCCTACGAGGATACGGCGCTGCCGATCGGTTTTGGCCAGACCATCTCGCAGCCCTATATCGTGGCGCGCATGAGCGAGGCGCTGCTGGAAGGCGGCCCGCTGGCCAAAGTGCTTGAGATCGGCACCGGCTGCGGTTATCAAACCGCGGTGCTGGCGCCATTGGTCGGGCGCATCTACTCCATCGAGCGCATCGAGGCGCTGCAGAAGCGCGCTCGCGAGCGCTGTACGGAATTACAGATTCGCAATGTGCGCTTCCGGCACGGCGATGGCAGCAAAGGCTGGCGCGCGCAGGCGCCGTTCGATGGCATCCTGGTGGCCGCGGCGCCGTTGAGCATCCCGGAAGCCTTGAGCGCGCAGCTGGCGCTCGGCGGCCGGCTGATCGTGCCGGTCGGCCCTGAGGGCCAGCAGCAACTGGTGCGGCTCACGCGCCGCGAACAGGGCATTGAGCGGCGTGTCTTAGGCGCCGTGTCTTTCGTACCGCTGCTGGGCGGCTTGGCATGACTAAGAAATACCTTTAATAATAATTTGTATCTATATAATAAATAACCATTAATAACTACAAACCTCGAAAGCAACTTAAGAGACTTGCCAGCGGCTCTGCTTCGCGGATACCATCCTGCCCTGTCGGCATCCGCCGACAACCGAGGGAGGCTCACCGAAAGAAGACACGGGGTGACTAGGGGAAGACCGGATAGTGTGCAAAAACAAAAATAAGGATGGATAACAAAAAGAGATGAATAACAAGAATGAAGCGGAAACCGTTATTCGAGTTTGTCAGCTTCGGATAATTTGGGGTTTTGTGATGATCTTCTCGCCCTGTGTCTTCTTTCGGAGTGTCTCCCCCTCACTGACAGTGAGGGCTTAGGGAAATAGTCCCGCGGCTACCAGCCGCTGTTCACTCGCCAAAATATTGTAGGTTCTGCAGGCCGCGCCCAGCGTCATGCATTCGAGCGCGATGCCGTGCGCCCGGAAGCTCGCGCGCACCGCTGCGCTGGCAAAGGTCTGTGTCTCGCCGCTGCCGAGCAGCACTACCTCTGCGCCCAGTGCGAACAGCGGCTCAAGTTGCGGCTCGCTGAGTTCGAGCAGCGAAGTTGCTTTCCAATCGAGCACCAGCCGCTGCGCCGTGATGATCACTGGGTGCGCGAGGCGCTGTTCGCCGATGACGACCTCGCCACCGCCGTAGCTGCGCACGAGATGAATGCGAGGATCGGAGTCGAGGACCAGTCGCATGCCCGGTACCATACGCCATGGCGAGCGAACTGATCCTGATCCTGGCGGATTTTTTTTCGCGCGGCGACCATGCGCACAGTGACGCCACGCTGCCGCGGCTGCCAGCGCTCGAGTCGTTGCTGGCCATGGCGCGGCGCGATCCGCTGCCGCAGGGATGGCGCGGCGCTTTGGCCTGGCGATCTGGCGGCGCTGAGCTCGCGGCGCTGGCGCCGGCCGCGGCGGTGGCGCTGGCGCAGCTGGACGCGCGCGCGCAAACAGCGCTGCAATATTGGCTGGCCACACCGGTGCATTGGTTTGCGGGACTGGACAGCGTGCACCTGCATCCGTCCGGGTTGCTGCAGCTCCCGGCGGACTCGCAGGCCGCGCTGGTGGCCGACTTCAGCAGCGTCTTTGGCGATGCGCCGTGGCGTCTGCACGCGCTCGGGGCGCGCGAGTTGCTGCTGTCCGGGGCGCCGCTGGCGGCCGGCGCCGAGGATCCGGCGCGGTTCGTCGGCCGCGACGTGCGCGCCGGTTTGCCAGCCGGCACGGCCGCGGCCACACTGCGCCGCCTGGGCGCGGAAATTGAGATGTGGCTGCATGGACATCGAATTAATGTGGAGCGGCAGGCGCGCGGTGAATTGCCGGTGAGCGCGCTGTGGCTTTGGGGCGCGCAGCCGCCGGACAAGCCGGCCGAGGCCGGTCGAGCCCTCGCGATGCTGCCGAATGCCGCCAGGTTCTATGGCCGCGATACCTATGCCGAGGCGCTCTGGCGCCTGCGCGCGGGCCGCCCCGAGGCCGTGCCCGAGCAGTTCCAATCCATGGCGCATGCCGGCGGCGCCACCGACGTGGTGCTCTATCCGACCTTGGGCAGCGACGGACTCGGCGCGGTGCTGGAGCGCTTCGAGCAGTGCTGGCTGCAACCGGCGATGCAAGCGCTGCGCGCGCGTGAGCTCTCGGTCATCGAACTGCTCGCCGGCTCGCATGCTTACCGGCTGAGCCGGCTCAACCTGACGCGGTTCTGGCGCAAGCGCTCGCCGTGGTGGGAGTCGTTGGCTTGAGCGCCGGTGCGCCGCTGCAAATCGTGCGCCGGACCGCGCCGGCCGACGCGGCAGCGCTTGGCGATGGCCTGCACCCGGTACTGCAGCGCATTTATGCCGCGCGCGGCATTGTCAGCGCCGCGCAGCTGGGGCTGGCCATGCGCGAGCTGCTGCCCATCGGCAGTCTCGATGCCGTGGAGGCGGCGGCCGAGTTGCTCGCGGCGCACCAGCTGCGCGGCGGCCTGATTCTGGTGATTGGCGATTTCGATGCCGACGGCGCGACCAGCACCGCACTGATCGTTCGGGCGCTGCGCAGCTGGGGCTTTGCGGCCGTGGACTTTCTGGTTCCGAATCGCTTTGAGTTCGGCTACGGCCTCACGCCCGAAATCGTGGCACTCGCAGCGCGGCGACAGCCGGCGCTGATCGTAACCGTGGACAATGGAATCTCGAGCAATGCCGGTGTCGCCGCGGCGCGCGCGGCCGGTATCGAGGTGCTGATCACCGACCATCATCTGCCGGGGCCGTGTCTGCCGCAGGCCAATGTCATCGTCAATCCCAACGTCGCGGGCAGCACGTTTGCCAGCCGCGCGCTGGCCGGTGTCGGCGTGGCCTTCTATGTGATCGCGGCGCTGCGTCGCCTGCTCGATGCGCGCGCGCGACTGCCGCCGGGGGCGCTGCAGAGTGCGGAGCTGCTCGACCTGGTGGCGCTGGGCACGGTCGCCGATGTGGTGACCTTCGACACCAATAACCGCATCCTCGTGGCGCAGGGTCTGGCGCGCATCCGCGCCGGGCGCTGCGTGCCCGGCATCAGCGCGTTGCTGGAACTGGCCCGGCGCGAGCGCAGCAGCGTGGTGGCCGCGGACCTGGGGTTTGCGGTGGCGCCGCGGCTCAATGCCGCAGGGCGCCTGACCGACATGTCGATCGGCATCCGCTGTCTGCTCAGTGATGATCCGATTATCGCCCGCGCGCTGGCACTGGAACTCGATGCGCTCAACACCGAGCGGCGCAGCATCGAGGCGCGCATGCAGACCGAGGCGCGCAGCGCGGTGCGCTCGCTGCGCGATGCCGGCAGCGGTGTGCGGCGCGCGGGGGTGTGTTTGTTCGATCCGAGCTGGCACCAGGGTGTGGTGGGTCTGGTCGCCAGTCGTGTCAAGGAGCGCCTGCGCCGTCCGGTGATTGCCTTCGCACTGGCTGATGCCGCGACGCTGCGCGGCTCTGCACGCTCTATCCCCGGCATCCACATTCGCGACGTACTCGATGCGATCGCCGCCCGTGACGGCGCGCTGATTCAGAAGTTCGGCGGCCACGCGATGGCCGCCGGCCTGACGCTGCCGGCCGCCTCGCTCGATGAGTTCGCGCGCGCCTTCGATGCCGAATGCGAACGCGCGCTGAACCTGCGCGGATCGCCTGACGTCATTGAAACCGACGGTGAACTCAGCGCCGGCGAACTCGCTCTGCCGACCGCGCAGGCGCTGCGCGAAGGCGGTCCCTGGGGGCCGGGCTTTCCCGAGCCGTTGTTCGATGGCGTGTTTCGCATTCAGTCGGCGCGGCTGGTCGGCGAGCGGCACCTGAAGCTCGGCGTGAGCGCTCCCGAGGGCCGCGGTGCGTTCGATGCCATCGCCTTCAATTTCCTCGACGCCGACGAGGCCGCGTCGCTCCCCGGTGGCATGGTCCGGCTGGTCTACCGGCTCGACAGCAATGAATATCGCGGCGAGCGGCGCCTGCAGTTCGTGATCGAGCATCTGCTGGCGGCGTGAAGCGGCGCGGCGGCGGCGCATGCTAGTATGCCCGGCATGGAAGTCAGCCAGCTCAAGCGTACGCTCAAAGATCTCGAGGAACGTGCCGTCTCCTTGAGGGGGTTTCTTTGAGTACGACCGCAAGAAAGAACGCCTCGAAGAAGTAAGCCGCGAACTCGAAGACCCGGCGATCTGGAGCGCACCCGAGCGCGCCCAGGAGCTCGGGCGCGAGCGTGCGCGCCTGAGCGCGGAACTCGACGAGCTCGACCGCACCAACAACGCGGTCAGCGATGCGGCGCAGCTGCTCGAGCTGGCCGAACGCGAGAACGACGAGCCCACCGCGCGCGATATCGAACGCGATGCGGGCTCGCTCGAAGCCGGCGTGCGCCGTCTGGAATTCAAGCGCATGTTTCGCGGCGAGATGGATGCGCACAGCGCTTTCCTCGATATTCAAGCCGGCGCCGGCGGCACCGAGGCGCAGGACTGGGCGCAGATGCTGCTGCGCATGTATCTGCGCTGGGGCGCGGCCCGCGGCTTCGGCTGCGAGGTCATCGACTCCAGTCCCGGAGAGGTGGCCGGCATCAAGAGCGCCAGTGTGGCGGTGCAGGGCGAGTACGCTTATGGCTGGCTGCGCACGGAAACCGGCGTGCACCGGCTGGTGCGTAAATCGCCGTTCGATTCCGGCAATCGGCGCCATACCTCGTTCGCCTCGGTGTTCGTCTCTCCGGAAGTCGATGACGATATTGCGATCGAAATCAATCCGGCCGATCTGCGCATGGATGTTTATCGCTCGAGCGGTGCCGGCGGTCAGCACGTCAACAAGACCGAATCGGCGGTGCGCATCACCCATATGCCCAGCGGGATCGTGGTCGCGGTGCAGAACGAGCGCAGCCAGCACAAGAACCGCTCGATGGCCATGAAGATGTTGAAGGCCAAGCTGTATGAGCTGGAAGTCAATAAGCGCAATGCCGCCGCCAAGGTGCTCGAGGATGCGAAATCGGACGTGAGCTGGGGCAATCAGATCCGCTCTTATGTGCTCGATCAGTCGCGCATCAAGGATCTGCGCACCGGCGTGGAAGTCGGCAACACGGGCGCGGTGCTGGACGGGGATCTGGATCAATTCATGGAAGCGAGCCTGAAGGCGGGACTGTGAGCGATGACGAGAATCATCTGATCGCCGAGCGGCGCGCCAAGCTGGCGGCATTGCGCCAGCAGGGCGTCGCCTATCCCAACGATTTCCGGCGCGATGCGCTGGCGGCGCAGCTGCTGTCCAGCTATGCCGATCGCGACCCGGCGTGGTTCGAGGCCAATCCGGTGCGCGTGCGCGTGGGCGGCCGCATGATGTTCAAGCGCATCATGGGAAAGGCGAGCTTCGCCAAGATTGCTGATCGCAGCGGTCAAATCCAATTGTTCCTGCAGCACGGCACGCTCGGCGACGCCTACGAGGATTTCAAGGGCTACGACGTCGGCGACATGCTCGGCGCCGAAGGACTGCTGTTTCGAACCAAGACCAACGAGCTGTCGGTGCGGGTCGAGACGCTGCGGCTGCTGGCGAAGTCGCTGCGGCCGCTGCCGGACAAGTGGCATGGCATAGCCGACACTGAGCTGCGCTACCGCCAGCGCTACGTCGATCTGATCATGACCGAGCGCAGCCGCGAGGTGTTTCGTACGCGTACGCGCATCCTGCGCTACCTGCGCGATTTTCTCGATGCCTTGGATTTTCTCGAGGTCGAGACGCCGATGATGCAGCCGATACCCGGCGGGGCGGCGGCGCGACCGTTCGTCACGCACCACAATGCGCTCGATCTGAAGATGTACCTGCGCATTGCCCCCGAGCTGTATCTCAAGCGGCTGATTGTCGGCGGCTTCGAGCGCGTCTACGAGATCAACCGCAACTTCCGCAACGAAGGACTCTCGACCCAGCACAACCCCGAATTCACCATGCTGGAGCTGTACTGGGCTTATACCGACTACACCGAGCTCATGGATCTGATCGAGCGCCTGGTACACGGATTGGCCGACGGTCTGTTTGCGAGCCGGCGTGTCAACTATCAGGGGCGCGAATACGATCTCGCCAAACCCTTCCGGCGCATCACTATCGAGGCGGCGCTGCTCGAGCACAATCCGCAGCTCGAGCGTGCGCGGCTGCGCGATGTAGCGTATCTGCGAGCGGCCTGCGAGCGGCTCGGCATTGGCTTTAGCGACCACGATGGCGCTGGTAAACTGCAGATCGAGTTATTCGAGAAAACCGTCGAGCACACGCTGCTCGACCCGACCTTCGTCTATGCCTATCCGCTGGAGGTCTCGCCCCTCTCCCGCGGCAACGACGCCGATGCGTTCCTGACCGATCGCTTCGAGTTCTTCCTGGCCGGACGTGAGCTGGCGAACGGTTTCTCCGAGCTCAACGATCCGGAGGATCAGGCCGAGCGCTTTCGCGCCCAAGTGCTGCGCAAGGACAGTGGCGATGAGGAGGCCATGCACTATGATGCGGATTATGTCCGCGCCCTGGAGTACGGCATGCCGCCGACCGCGGGTTTGGGGTTGGGCGTGGATCGTCTGGTCATGTTTCTGACCGACTCGCCTTCGATCCGTGATGTGCTGTTATTTCCGCATCTGCGGCCGGAAACCTGACGCCTCGACAGCTGTCGAACCGATCGCCGGACATGCCCAGCAGGTATCATTCGATGAATTTCAGGAGACTCGTACGATGAGAAAACTATTCCGCGCGTGGCCGGCAACGGCCGCAGCGATCATCGCGCTGGCGGCTGTGGCCGCAGCGCCATTCGCTCTGGCCGCCAGTGCTCCCAAGGCGAACACTGCCCCGGCGGCCGCTACCGCTGCCACCGAGCCAACCAGCGAGGACGACAAGACGCTGTACGCCCTGGGCGTGCTGATCAGCCGCAATCTGGCGTCATTCCAGCTCTCGAGTGCCGAGTTCAAAACCGTGCAGGCCGGGCTCGCCGACGGGTTCAATCATCGCTCCAGCATTGATGTCGACAGCTACAACCCGAAGGTACAGGCCTTGCAACGCGCGCGCGTGGCCTCGATCCAGCAGCATCAGAAGGAAGCCGGCCAGGCCTATCTCGACAAGGCGGCAGCGCTGCCAGGGGCGACCAAGACCGCCACCGGCATGGTTTTCATATCGGTCAGCGAAGGCAAAGGAGCCACTCCGGCTGCGAGCGACCGGGTGCTGGTCAACTACGAGGGTAAGCTGGTCGACGGCACGGTATTTGACAGTTCCGCCAAGCACGGTGACAAGCCCGTGGCCCTGGGTGTCAGCGGGGTGATCCCGTGCTGGACCGAGGCGCTGGAGCTCATGAAAGTCGGAGGCAAGGCGCGGGTCGTGTGCCCATCGACTCTGGCCTACGGCGACCGTGGCGCGATGCCGACCATCCTGCCGGGCTCCACCCTGGAGTTCAGTGTTGAGCTGGTGGATATCCTGCCCAAGCAGCCGGCCGCTGCGACGCCCGGACCTGCCGCGCCCGCGGCACCGGGACCCAATTGATGCATCGACGCCGCGAGGCTGCGCGGCGTCAGGAGCCTTCGATACGCATCGACAAATCGATCGCGGCGATATTCTTGGTCAGCGCCCCGACTGAGATGTAGTCGACGCCGGTCTCGGCGATCGCGCGCAGGCCCTCGAGCGTGAGGCCGCCCGAGGATTCGAGCTGTACCGGCCGCACGTGTGCGCGGTTCAGTGCCACGGCGCCGCGCATCTGCCCGATATCGAAATTATCGAGCATGATGATGTCGGCCTGTGCCGCGAGTGCTTGACCCACCTGCTCGAGATTCTCGGCCTCGACTTCGACGCGCACGCCCGGCGCGTGGCGCCGCGCTGCCGCAACCGCTGCGGCAATCCCGCCCGCTGCGGCGATGTGGTTTTCCTTGATCAGCACCATGTCGTACAGCCCGAGGCGATGGTTGCTGCCGCCGGCGCAGCGCACAGCGTATTTCTGCGCCGATCGCAATCCGGGAATAGTCTTGCGGGTATCGAGAATCCGGCACGAGGTGCCGCGGATGGCCTCGAGGTAGCGGCGAGTGATGCTGGCGGTAGCCGACAGCAGCTGCACAAAGTTCAACCCGGTGCGCTCTCCGGTCAGGATTGCCCGCGCCGGGCCGTGCAATTCGCACACAATCGCGTCCGCCGCCACCTGGGTGCCTTCGTCAAAGCGCCAGCTGATCTGGACTGCCGGATCGAGTTGGCGGAAGGTCTCGTTGAACCAGGGTGCGCCGCACAGTACCGCCGGCTCGCGGCACAGCACTCGCGCATGAGCCTGCGCGCGCGCGTCAATCAGGCCGGCGGTGAGATCGCCCGAGCCAACATCCTCGCGCAATGCCCGCGTCACCTGCTCGGGCAGATCGGCGGGCAGGCGGCCGTTCAGAACGGCAGCGGGTGATTCGCGGCACCCATGCATAGCAGCAGCGGAATCGACAGCACGAAATTCGTGCGCGAGGCCATGGCGGCGACCTTGCGCGCCTTGGCCTTTTGCTCATCGGTCGCGGGTACCAGTCCGAGGATCTTCTTCTGATTCGGCCAGATCAACGCCCAGACGTTGAACAGCATGATGGTGCCAAGCCAGCCGCCGATGCCGATCACCAGACCGTAGTGGTCCTGCCCGAGCCGGCCCAGGCTCACGGCGTTGCCTAAATTGTTGGCACGGGTCAGGTACCACACCCCGGTGAGCCAGGTCGCCACTGCCGACCAGCGAAACCACAACAGCGCGCGCGGGGCGATGTATTTAGTGACCCCGGCGCCACCTGGGCCGCCTTTGTCGGCGGCCGCAGCCGCCAGCCCCGGAGTTTGAACGACGTTGAAATAATACAGCAGGCCGATCCACATGACCCCGGACAGAATATGAATCCAGATCGCCAAACCCAGTTCGGCGAAGGCGGTGGATTGGATCGCGACCGAGACGATCACGGCCAGAATGAGGCCCGTGATGAGCGCGCCACGCACCGAATTCAGCGGATTCATGACAGTCCTCGCATAAGTTGTTGTTCTGGTTGAATGCGCAAGCGAAACCGCTAGAAGAATAGGCCAGCGCACGCCATAATTCAACGCACAGGTTACTTTGGTCAGGTGAAAGCAATGGATGTCAACGATCGGATTCGAAAAGAACTGAGCGCCGCCCCCGTGGTGCTGTTCATGAAGGGCACGCCGGAATTCCCGCAATGCGGATTTTCGGCCCAGACCGCTTCGGCCCTGCGCCACCTGGGCGCGCGGTTTCATCACGTCAATATTTTCGAGGACCCGGAATTGCGCGAGGAACTCAAGCGTTTTTCGAACTGGCCGACCTTTCCGCAGCTGTACGTCAACGGCGAGCTGGTCGGTGGCTGCGACATAGCGCTGGAAATGTATCGCAACGGCGAACTCAAGCAGTTGCTGGAAACCGCCGGCGCGGTGGCCGCCTAGCCGTCTTCAGGCTCGGCCGGTTCGGCCGGCACCAGCGCCAGCGTGGCCCACCCCAGGGCGCGTGCGCGCTGTTCGGCGCGCGCATAGCTGCCGGCCAGTTCATTGCAGATCAGGCAAAATAATTCGGCCGTGCGCTCGGCATCGTAGGTGGCCGAATGTGCCGAGGCCTTGTCCCAGTGTAAGCCCGCGACCGCGCTTGCCTTGGCCAATACAGTCTGACCGAGGGCTGCTCCGGCCAGCGTTGCCGTGTCAAAGCTCGAGAATGGGTGAAAGGGATTGCGCTTCAGGCCGGTTCGAGTCACGGCGGCATTGAGGAACGCCAGATCGAAGGAGGCGTTATGGCCCACCAGCACCGCGCGCCGGCAGCCGTGGCCGCGAATCGCGGTCCGAATGGCGCGAAATATGCGCTGCAGCGCATCGCCCTCGTCGATCGCGGGACGCAGCGGATGCCACGGATCGATTTTGTTGACCTGCAGCGAGGCCGGGTCCAGGCGCGAATTCTCGAACGGCCGCACGTGATACGAATGCGTCTCACCGCGACGCAGAACGCCATTGGGATCGATCTCGATCAGCACCGCAGCGATCTGCAGCAGCGCGTCGGTACCGGCCTGGAAGCCCCCGGTCTCGACATCGACCACCACCGGTAGAAAGCCGCGAAAGCGCCGCGCCATCAACGGTGCCAGCGCCATCGCGGGCGCCGCAGCGGCCGCGGGCTCGGGCGCAGCCTCGGGCGGAGCCTGGTTTGGAGAGTCGCTCATGCGCTGGCGCTCTTGAGCCGCCAGCGGACGCTCTGGCCGGCGCGCAGCGGCACCAGCTGTGCATCGCCGAAGGCGTAGCTCGCCGGTACGGTCCATGGCTCCTTGATCAGTGTGATCGACTCCTGGTTGCGTTTCAGGCGGTAGAAGTCAGCGCCGAATTCGGCCGCGAAGGCCTGCAGTCGCGCCAGTATGCCCTCGGTTTCAAAAATCTCCGCATACAGCTCGATGGCGGCGTGTGCTGAGAAAATGCCAGCGCAGCCGCAGGCGCTTTCCTTGGCAGCGCGCGCATGCGGGGCGCTGTCGGTACCGAGAAAAAAGCGCGCATCCCCTTGTGCGAGCGCCTCCAGCAGGCTCAAGCGGTCTGGCTCGGTCTTGAGCAATGGCAGGCAGTAGTAGTGCGGGCGCAGGCCGCCGGAGAACATGGCATTGCGATTGAACAGCAGATGCTGCGGGGTCACGGTCGCGGCTACGCCGGCGCGGGCAGCGCGCACGAACTGCACCGCCGCACGCGTGGTCACGTGCTCGAATACCACCCGCAGCCGCGGCCAGCGCTCGCACAGCGGCGCCAGCACGCGCTCGATGAAACGCGCCTCGCGATCGAACACATCGATGCCCGGGTCGGTGACCTCGCCGTGCACCTGCAGCGGCAAATCCAGCTCGCTCATGGCATCGAGCGCGGGCTCCAGGCGCGCCAGATCGGTGACACCTGAATCGGAAAATGTGGTCGCGCCCGCGGGGTAGAGTTTGCAGCCGAAGATGGCGCCGGACTGGCTCGCGCGCGCGATTTCCGCAGCGCCGGTCTGATCGGTCAGATACAGAGTCATCAACGGTTGAAAGCTCGAGCCCGGCGCCAGAGCCGCGCGAATGCGCTCGCGGTACGCCAGCACCAGCGCCGTCGTGGTCAGCGGCGGCGTCAGATTGGGCATCACGATGGCGCGCGCAAAGCGCGCCGCGGTGAACGGCAGCACGGCGGCGAGCGCGGCGCCGTCGCGCAGATGCAGGTGCGCATCATCGGGCCGGTTCAGGGTCAGTTCGAGACTCATGGCGCGTGCAGCCGGTGGGCCAGCAGCAACTCGAGCGTCCAGCGCACGCCAAAGCCCGTGATCTCGGTGCTCACGTGCGCGAGTCCTCCGCGCCGAGTGGCCGAGGACAGATCCACATGCACCCAGGGCAGATCGGCGGTAAAGCGCTGCAGGAACCGGGCAGCCAGGATGTGATCGCCCTTGCCGTCCACCGCGCACTGCAGGACATCGGCCATGGTGCTGTCCAGCTCACTGTCGAAGTCATCATCGAGCGGGAAGCTCCACACCCGCTCGCCGCTGGCGCGGCCGGCGGCCAGCAGCGCTTCGGCGAACTGCGGCCGGTTGGTGAATACGCCGCTATAGCGCTCGGTCAATGCGTGTACGCAGGCGCCGGTGAGCGTAGCGAAATCGATGATCAATTTCGGGCGCGTGCGCGCTGCCAGGGCAAGCGTGTCGGCCAGCACCATTCGGCCTTCGGCATCGCTATGGATCACCTGGATGGTGGTGCCGTTGGCGGCCCGGATCACTTCCTGCGGCCGGAAGGCGCTGGGGCCGGTGTTGTTCTCAGTGATGGCCAGCCAGGCGTCGGCGGCCAGTTCGGATTTCAGTTCCGCCAGCGCCACCAGGCAGGCGAGCGCCACGGCGCTGCCGGCCATGTCGGTGTGCATGTCCAGCATGGATCGGTGGGTCTTGATATTCACACCGCCGGTATCGAACAGAATCCCTTTGCCCACGAGGGCGACATCCGGTACGCGTGCGCCCGCCGCGGCCCGGCGCGGCCGGCGGCCACCGCGCCAGCGCAGATGGGCGATGCCGGCCGTGCGATCCGGATTGCCGCGCGCCACCGCCAGGAATGCGCCTGCGCCCAGGCGCTTGAGCTGGACTTCCGAGTACCAGCGCATCTGCAAGCCATGCCGACGCGAGAGTTGCGTCAGCAGCCGGCGGTAGGCACGCGCCTGAAGCTTGTTAGGCGGCAGCACCGTGAGCGTGCGCACCAGATTGCCGGCGCGGGCGCTGACGCCGATGCGCTTAAGATCGAGCTCGGGCGCATCGTACAGTTCGATCCGCTGCAGCCGCCAGGGCTCACTCGGGCGGCTGCGAAAATCGGGCAAAGCGAAGCTCTCGGTCCATGCGGCGCTCAGCAGGGCTTCGCACCATAGGGCGGCATCGGGCAGCGAGCGGCTGACCAGCAGACCGATGCGCGCGGGCCGGCGCGCGCCGAGCTCGCGCATGAGGCGCCCGGCAAAACTCAGGCGCTCGAAGCTGCTGGCCTGGGGCTTGGCATAGCCGAGCACAGCCTGGGTCTGGCGTACATTGCCGAGCGTGGTCGCGTGCCACTTGAGCACAGCCGGCTTCGCGCGGCTGTGCAACCCGCGCCAGCGCTGGGGTTCGGGCAATCGCGACCACAGCGCCGCCTCGTTGGTAGCCGCCAGCACCAGCAACGCATCGAGCGCCGCTGCCGAACGCTCACCGGGCGGGTTGGAACGGCGCGTGAGGCTCGCGAGGGTGAAATCCGGGAGCGTCGCTGCGAAGGACGCCCGTGGCCGCCGCTTGTGCTTGACCATGCTCTTTGAAATCTTGGATCATGCCGGCCGCTCACAGCGGGGAGCAATGCCGCGCATGGTACCACAGCGTCGCCGGCGGCCAGCGCGGCGCAGGCGGCCAAAGCAGGAAAGCACTAGAATTGGCACATGAATGACGTGACCACCCCCGCGGATCTGGACCCGGTTGAAACACGTGAATGGCTGGCCTCGATCGATTCGGTGCTGCGCAACGAGGGACCGCAACGCGCCCACTTTCTGCTCGAGCGGCTGATCGACCACACGCGCCGTTCGGGGGCGTATCTGCCGTTCCGGCCCAATACCGCCTATGTCAACACGATCGCGGTGACCGCCCAGCCCGAATATCCCGGTGACCGTGCGATCGAGCGCCGCATCGAGGCGTACATTCGCTGGAACGCCATGGCGATGGTGGTGCAGGCAAACCGCAAATCGAGCGAGTACGGCGGCCATATCTCGAGCTACGCCTCTTCGGCGACGCTGTACGAGGTGGGCTTCAATCATTTCTGGCGCGCGCCGGGCCCCGATCATCCCGGCGATCTGGTTTACATGCAGGGGCATTCATCACCGGGCATTTACGGGCGCGCCTATCTCGAGGGCCGTCTGAGCGAGCAGCAGTTGAGCCGCTTCCGCCAGGAGACCGGCGGCAACGGCCTGTCTTCCTACCCGCATCCATGGTTGATGCCGGATTTCTGGCAATTCCCGACGGTGTCCATGGGTCTGGGACCGATGATGGCCATCTATCAGGCGCGCTTCATTCGCTATCTGGAGAATCGCGGACTGGTGGCGCCCTCGGACCGCAAGGTGTGGGCATTCTGCGGCGATGGGGAGATGGATGAACCCGAGTCGATGGGTGCGCTGACCATGCCGGTGCGCGAGAAACTCGACAATCTGATCTTCGTGGTCAATTGCAACCTGCAGCGACTGGACGGTCCGGTGCGCGGCAACGGCAAGATCATCCAGGAACTCGAGGCGGCATTTCTGGGCGCCGGCTGGAATGTGATCAAGGTGATCTGGGGTTCGCGCTGGGACCCGCTGCTGGCACGCGATATCGGCGGCAACTTAAAGCGTGTCATGGAAGAGTGCGTCGACGGCGAATATCAGAATTTCAAGGCCAAGGGCGGTGCTTACACGCGCGAACATTTCTTCGGCAAGGACCCGGTGCTCAAAGAGATGGTGGCCAACATGTCCGATGAGGACATCTGGTACCTCAACCGCGGCGGTCACGATGCGCGCAAAGTCTACGCGGCCTACGACGCCGCCGTGCACACCCGGGGTCAGCCGACCGTGATTCTTGCCAAGACCGTCAAGGGTTTCGGATTGGGCAAGAGCGCCGAAGGCCAGATGGTGGCGCACCAGCAGAAGAAGCTCGATGACAATGCGCTCAAGGAACTGCGCGACCGCTTCAATATTCCGGTGTCAGATGCGGATATCGCCGGGCTGCCGTTTCGCAAACCGGCGCCGGACAGCCCGGAGATCCGCTATCTGCAGTCGCGGCGTAAAGCGCTCGGCGGCTATCTGCCGGTGCGCAAGGCCTCGGCGCCGGCCCTGGTAGTGCCGGAACTGGAAGCATTTCGCTCGCTGCTGGATGGCACCGGCGAGCGGGAAATCTCGACCACGATGGCGTTCGTGCGCATTCTGACGGTATTGCTCAAGGACAAGAGTATCGGCAAGCACATCGTCCCGATCGTGCCCGATGAAGCCCGCACTTTCGGCATGGAGGGACTGTTCCGCCAGATCGGCATCTACTCCGCCGTCGGGCAACTCTATACGCCGGTCGATGCCGAAACGCTCATGTCCTATCGCGAGGACAAAAAGGGACAGATGCTCGAGGAGGGCATCAATGAAGCCGGCTCGACCTGCTCGTGGATCGCGGCGGCGACTTCCTACGCCAATCATGGCATCAGCATGGTGCCGTTCTATATCTATTACTCGATGTTTGGCTTTCAGCGCGTGGGTGATTTTATTTGGGCTGCCGGTGATATGCGCGCGCGCGGCTTCCTGCTTGGAGCCACTGCCGGCCGCACGACCCTGGCCGGTGAGGGACTGCAGCATCAGGACGGGCACAGTCAGCTGGTCGCCACCACCGTACCCAACTGCCGCGCCTACGACCCCACCTTTGCCTATGAGCTCGCGGTCATCATCCAGGACGGCCTCAAGCGCATGTACGTCGATAACGAGAGCATTTTCTATTACATCTCGGTCATGAACGAGAACTATCCGCAGCCGTCACTGCCGGCGCAGGCGGCGGTTGGTATCGTCAAGGGCGCATACCTGCTGCACGGCGGCAGCGAGGGCAAGCTGCGTGCGACGCTGCTCGGTAGCGGCACGATACTGCGCGAATGCCTCGCGGCGGCCGAATTGCTTGAGAAAGAATTCGCGCTGCCGGCCGACGTGTACTCGGTCACGAGCTTCAGTGAACTGCGGCGTGAAGCGCTCGAGTGCCAGCGTTGGAATCTGCTGCATCCGGGCGAGCAGCCACGCGTGCCATATGTACAGACGCTGCTGGCCCAATGCGAGGGACCGATCGTCGCCGCTACCGACTATGTGCGCAATGTGCCCGATCAGATCCGGCCGTGGCTGACGCAGCAGTACGTGTGCCTCGGCACCGACGGCTTCGGGCGCAGTGATGCGCGCGCGGAACTGCGCCGGCATTTTGAAGTGGATCGCAATTTCATCGTCCTGGCTGCACTCAAGGCGCTGGCTGACAGCGGCCGCATCGAGCGCCAGACCGTGGTCGCGGCCGTGCAGAAACTGGGCATCGATCCGGACAAGGCCGATCCGCTCACCACCTGAGATTCAAGGAACAGCCTTGGCTTCGAAAGAGATCAAAGTGCCCGACCTGGGCGACTTTAAGGACGTGGCCGTCATCGAGGTACTGGTCCAGCCTGGGGAGTCGGTGCAGGTCGACACCCCGCTGGTGACGATTGAGACCGAGAAGGCGACCATGGATGTGCCCTCGCCCCTGGCGGGCGTGATCGAGACGCTGCACGTGAACAAAGGCTCGCGGGTTTCGGCCGGAAGCCTGATTGCGACGCTCAAACCCGCCGACGATGCAGCGGCCGCCGATGCAGCGCCTGCCGATGCAGCGCCTGCCGATGCAGCGCCTGCAAAGGCCGCGCCTGCGAAGGCCGAGACACCCGCGGCAGCTGCGGCGCCGGCGGCCGCGCCCACCTCGACCCCGGCAGCGGCTACACCGAAAGCGCCGCCGCCCAAGGCTGCGGCGCCGGCGGCCGAGGATACGTTGCGCGTGCCTGCCGCGCTGGCCCAGCCGCCGCCGGTCAGCGAAGAAGGCATCGCGCGCGCCCATGCCAGCCCTTCGGTGCGTAAATTTGCCCGTGAACTCGGCGCCGATCTGCTGCGCATACAGGGCGGCGGACAGAAAGGACGCATCACTGAAGAAGACGTGAAGGCATATGTCAAAGCTGCGCTGGCGGCTGCGCCAGGCGGCGCTGCAGCCGGCGGCCCCGGCGGCGCTGGAGCCGGGCGGGCGTGGCCCAGCGTGTCAGAGCCCGATTTCGCAATTTTCGGTGCCATCGAGATCAAGCCGCTCAGTCGCGTGCAGCGTATCTCCGGAGCGCGGCTGCACGCGAGTTGGGTCAACCTGCCGCATGTCACGCAGTTCGATGAGGCCGACATCACCGAGGTCGAACAAACGCGCAAGGGGCTCAAGAGCAGTGCCGACAGCGCCGGCGTGAAACTCACGCTGCTGGCCTTCATCGTGCGCGCCTGCATCAAGGCGCTGCAGAAGTATCCGATGTTCAACAGCTCGCTGGATGCACGCGGCGAGAACCTGGTCTACAAGAAATACATTCATATCGGATTTGCGGCCGATACCTCTCAGGGTTTGCTGGTGCCCGTGATTCGCGACGCCGATCGCCTGGACATCTACGAGCTCGCACGCGCATTGGGCACGCTGTCGCAGAAGGCGCGCGGCGGAAAACTGACCGGCACCGAGATGCAGGGCGGAAGTTTCACCATCTCCAGTCTCGGCGGCATTGGCGGCACCGGCTTTACGCCCATCATCAATGCACCCGAAGTGGCGATCCTCGGCGTCTCGCGTGCGAATCTCAGGCCGGTATTCCAGGACGACAAGTGGCTGCCGCGCCTGATCTTGCCGCTGTCGCTGTCATACGATCACCGCGTGATCGACGGCGCCAATGGCGCGCGCTTCATCAGCTTCCTGGTAGCAGCGCTGGCCGATGTGCACGGATTGATTGAGGCAGTGCCGTGAGCTTGCTCGAGATCGCCTGTCCGGACCTGGGCGAGTTCAAGGACATCCCGATCATCGAGGTGCTGGTCAAGGCCGGTGACAGCATCGAGGTCGACACGCCGCTGGTCACGCTGGAGACCGACAAGGCGACCATGGATGTGCCGTCGCCCGCGGCCGGCACCGTGGTGGAATTGCTGATCGGCAAAGGCGGCCGCGTCTCGAAAGGTACGCCTCTGGTGCGTTTGGAGACCGCTCAGAAACAGGCGGACGCCGGCGCCGCGCCGCCGGCCGCGGCAGTGACGCCGCCCACTGGCGCAGTGACGCCGCCGGCACCTGCCGCAAGGCCACCAGAGGCTGCGCCAGCGGCGCCGTCTGCGACGCCGTCCGCGACGCCGTCCGCGACCAGTGCAGTCAGGCCCGCGGCTGCCGAACCGGAGGCCTCGCGCGATGTCGCGCTGCTGGTGCTCGGCGCGGGGCCGGGCGGCTACACGGCGGCATTTCGAGCCGCGGATCTCGGGCTCAAGGTGACGCTGGTTGAACGCTGGGCCACGCTCGGAGGTGTGTGTCTGAACGTGGGTTGCATTCCGTCCAAAGCGCTGCTGCATGCGGCCCGGGTCATTGAAGAGGCGCGCGAAATGAGCGCGCACGGGATCGTGTTTGGCGCGCCCGAGTTGGATCTCGGCAAGCTGCGCGGCTGGAAGGCCAGCATCGTCAGGAAGCTTACCGGCGGTCTGGCGACGCTAGCGAAACAGCGCAAGGTCGAAGTGGTGCGCGGCAGCGGGAAATTCCTGAGCCCGCATGTGATAGAAGTGACGGGCGCCGCCGGCGTTGAAAGAATTCGTTTCGAGCAGTGCATCATCGCCGCAGGTTCCGAGTCGGTGCGGTTGCCTTCTTTGCCAGAAGATCCGCGCATCATCGACTCCAGCGGCGCGCTCGAGTTGCCGGAAAAACCCGGGCGGTTTCTGGTCATCGGCGGCGGCATCATCGGTCTGGAGATGGCCTGTGTTTATGATGCGCTCGGTGCCAAGGTCAGCGTCGTGGAGCTCACCGCGCAGCTCATGCCCGGTTGCGATGCGGATCTGGTGCGCCCGCTCGAGAAGCGCATCAAGGCCCGCTATGGCGAGATTCTGCTCAATACGCGCGTAGTGGGCGTGACGGCCGCGGCCGATGCCTTGCAGGTCACATTCGAAGCCCAGGGCGGCGCGCGCAGCACCCGGAGCTACGATTACGTGCTGGTGGCGGTCGGGCGCTCGCCCAACGGCAGCCGGATCGCCGCCGAGCGGGCCGGTGTGCAGGTCGATGCGCGCGGCTTCATCGCCGCCGATAAGCAGATGCGCACCAACGTGCCGCACATCTTCGCCGTTGGCGATGTGGTCGGCCAGCCCATGCTGGCGCACAAGGCCACGCACGAGGCCAAGGTGGCCGCGGAAGTGGCGGCGGGTCACAAGAGCTTCTTCGATGCGCGCGTGATCCCTTCAGTGGCCTATACCGATCCCGAGGTGGCCTGGGTGGGGTTGACCGAGAGCGCGGCCAAAGCACAGAACGTGGAGTTCGAGAAAGCCGTATTTCCCTGGGCTGCGAGCGGCCGCGCGCTCTCGATCGCTCGCGAGGAGGGCTTCACCAAGCTGCTGTTCGACCCTAAGACGCATCGCCTGCTCGGCGGCGGCATCGTTGGCATCAATGCCGGCGAACTCATCGCCGAGGTGGCGCTGGCGATTGAGATGGGCGCCGATGCCGCCGACATCAGCCTGACCGTGCATGCGCATCCGACGCTGATGGAGACGGTGGCCATGGCAGCCGAAGCGTTCGAGGGCACGCTCACCGACCTGTATCTGCCAAAGAAGCGCTGACCGGAGCCTTGGTCCCCTATGCCTGAGCCCCGTGCGCCAGGCGCGTGCGTTCCTGCAGCGCCCGCAGCACATCGAGTTCGGCCGCGGTGGGAGCCGGGGTCTGCTGCAGCGGCTCGGCAAAGCGCACACGCCAGCCGCACTGGGCCTGCACCTGCTCGCGGCTGATGCCGGGGTGCAGCGCGACCACGGTCAATTCGCGGCTGTGCGGATCAGGCTCGAAGATACACAGATCGGTGAACACCTTGGTCGGACCCTGCGTGTGCAGGCCGAGCGCCGCGCGGCTGCCCGGGCCGCTGCCGTGGCCCAAAGAGGTGATGAACGGCAGCGTCTGCACGAATGCGCGCGGCGACATGCTCATAGTGATGAACACCTGCCCACAGCTCGAGGCGATCTCGGGTGCACCGCCGCCGCCGGGTAGGCGTACCTTGGGATGGTGGTAATCGCCGACCACGGTGGTATTGAGATTGGCATAGCGGTCGATCTGGGCGCCGCCGAGGAATCCCACCGTGATGCGCCCGCCTTGCAGCCAGTAGCGGAACATTTCCGGCACCGATACCGTGGTCAGCGCGGTTTCGCACAACTCGCCGTCGCCAATGGATAGCGGCAATACCCGCGGGCGCGTGCCGATGGTACCGGACTCATAGATCAACGTGATCTGCGGCGCGTGGGTCAGGCGCGCCAGATTGCAGGCCGCCGAGGGCGCGCCAATGCCTACGAAACAGACATCGTTATCGCTGAGCGCCCGGGCCGCAGCGATGGTCATCAGCTCATCAGCTGTGAAGGACATTGCTGCGCATCCAGGCGGTAAAGGTCTCACGCTCGCGGGCGATGGCGTCCCAGGATTTGTAGAAGGCATTGGCGCGCTGGTAATAGCCCTGGGCGTATGAGGGGTAGGCTCCGCCGGGTACCACTGCAATCGCGCTCACGGTCCAGGCCGGCAGGATCACGGCATTGAAGCCGGGCGCCGCCAGGTCATCGACGATCTCCTCGACCGTCACGATCGAGCGTTCGGCCGCCAGCACGGCCTGCTTCTGCACGCCGATGATGCCATCGAGCAGCACGTTGCCGGCCCGGTCGGCGCGT
>Ga0302314_10003762_pt1 | contig 27908 bp, 30 predicted proteins | sample III_Palsa_N2_3_FD_200533 | JGI IMG/M metagenome (GOLD analysis project Ga0302314, IMG submission 200533) | Peat permafrost microbial communities from Stordalen Mire near Abisko, Sweden - III_Palsa_N2_3 | ecosystem: Environmental > Terrestrial > Soil > Palsa > Peat permafrost | place: Sweden...
ACCTTCACATTGTTACGCTGCGCGGCGAGCCGTATTTGATATAGCGAACAGACGGCATGTGCACCACGATATTAGTACCGCTATGTCTCGCAATGACGATGCGTGGGCTGTTGCGCAACTAACGGTCTCCCCCGAAGGCGTATCCAATAAACAAAGCCACGTTCAACATTCAATGGCGGAAAAGGCCTACTACTTGTCATCAGTAAATCCTCGGATTCAAGTACTGTATAAATATACAGCCTGCGAGGAAGCCATGGAGCAGTGGGTACGAGTGCGGAACGAGCAGGATCGCCAGTTGTTAAAGTGGCTCATTGAGACCGTCGGCGAGGCGGCGATTGTCAAGACTGCACACGCGTGCGCAAGGGGTGACGCCAAACCTTACTTATCGACCGTGTGTCGGCAGCTACAAGTGTCAGTTCCGCGACTTTCAACCCAGCGTTCCCACCCGGGTGAGGTAGGCGAACAGCACCTCCAAGCGATCTACCACATCCTGCAGTGCCCGCGCACCCGCGCTCGAACTGGATTGTGAATCAATGCGCTAGACGACCGTCCGTCAACGGACACTGATTTTCGGAATCACGTCGCCGTACTAAGTCGCAAAGCATGGTGACAGCCAGGACAGCCCGTTATCCGACAGTTCGCGCTAAAATTTGCGTTGCAAATGCAACGCATTGGAGTCGTCATGAAAACTGCCTCCCTCCCTTCGCTTCGTGTAGACCCTGAACTGCGTCAGGCCGCTGAAGGTGTCTTAAACGACGGCGAGAGCCTCTCGTCGCTGATGGAGTCGTCACTGAGATCAAGCGTCATACGCCGTCAATTACAGCGGGATTTCGTCGCGCGAGGGCTCGCGTCCCGGGATGAGGCCCGTCGTACCGGCGAATATTACGCCGCGGATGAAGTGCACGCAGAACTCGAAGTGATGCTTGCTGCGACCAAGAAAGGGAAGGGTGCTCGTTGAGTTATCGGGTCCGCTACACCGTTGAAGCGCGTGCTGACTTGATCCGACTTTACAAATTTCTATTAGAACAGGACCCTGCGGCTGCCGGACGAGCACTGGAAACGATCCGCAAGGGTGCAGACATGCTCGCATCGTTCCCTTTCACCTGCCGCAAGGTCGACTCTGGCAATCCCTATCTGCGAGAACTCGTCGTGCAGTTCGGCAATACGGGCTACGTCGCGCTGTTCGAAATCGAAGGCGAGGAGACCGTGACGATTCTCGCCGTACGGTATCAACGCGAGGACGACTACCACTAAGTATGGCGTTTGCTCTCGGGTCACCGTAAAGCACTGGATGCAGCGTGGGTGAAGCACTGCAGTGCGTCGCACGTCTCACTGGAGCTTAATGGGGCAGGCGGACCCCATTCGGCTTTCTCATCTCGGCGGATCGTGCCGCGACTCTCCGCTGCCGTTCGACGGGTGCGTGTTCGCGCGATCGGTACGAGCCCTTTTAACTATTAGACATTATGGGAGTAATGTCTAAGCAATCGCCAGCCGGTCGAAGATATCGGCCGGTCCTCGATTGGTTGGGCTACGGCGCCGGGTCACCGATGGGGTCTGTTAAGTGTGCACAGCAGCGCACCCGGACCGAGCGTCGTAGCCAGTAGTGTGGTCGACTTCGCTCGATCGGCCCCACGTGCAAGGGGTTATGCAATTCGTCGGGCCCGTGAAACAATTGACATCGAACTTGAATTGCCCGAAAGCCTTATTCAGAAAGGAGTTGTGGCATCAAAGCTCAAAATGTTTCACGGCTCGAGGAAACCTTTCGAACCTCGGTGCGTTTAAAGGGGAATTTCCTCGATCAATGATGTCAATCCATCGCTCTTCACGGGTGCCTGTATCGAATGAGTCTGAAAGCGTATCAATCACTACGTTACGAAAATGACAGTTTCGCTCGCTGTCATGCGTGATGCGGTTGTCGAGCGGCGCACGGCATCATGGAAGGAATCTCCGGCACACGCGCTCTTGCGCGCCTCGCGAGTGGTTTCCGGGAAACGAAATCCACAACCGAAGAAAGAAGATGAGCCCGAGCAACTGAACGCGCCGTTATCGCCCCATTGGTGACTCAGTTCGACGGGAGTCAACCGACGAGCGTCGATAATGCGACGGCGTCTCCATGGCCGTCTCTCAGGTTAGTCTCGCGCGGTCATCGCCTGCTTAAAAGCGCATCAGCAAACGGCCTGGAATCCCACATTTAGTCGCTTGGACGTCGGGCTCCGGCGCAGCCGCGCGCTACGTGCGGAAGACGGCGGCTGGCCGCCCGTCGATTGACTCCAAATCAGGAGCAGGGCGCTGTCAGTGATACTCGCGGTGCCCCGCACCAACGGGGTATGTCCGGTGCGGTATCCTCCAGAGCCGACAGGTAAATAGGCTGTCTTTCGCTTAAATTGGAAATCGCGAACATGAACAAACAGGAACTCATCGATGCAGTGGCAAACGAAGCGGGCATAGCGAAATCCGCCGCAGCAGAAACGATCGACGCATTTTTGGCGACCGTGACGAACGCAGTGGTCAAAGGCGATGTGGTTCAACTGATCGGGTTCGGGTCTTTCAGCACCGGTGCGCGTGCAGCGCGAACGGGCCGGAACCCGAAGACGGGTGAGGCGCTTCAAATTGCAGCGTCGACGACTGTCAAGTTCACCGCCGGCAAAGCGTTCAAGGACGCAGTGAACGAGTAGGGCGTCGAACGCGTTCTCCGCCTATGCGGGGCATGGCTGAAAAGTGAACGCGTTCAGTGGAAGGGAGATCGGTAGTTATTCGACTTCGGAAGAATCAACGGCGATGTACCGGTGCAAGCCAGGAATTGGCGGTATTATTTTTGGCCTCCACCCATCGGTGCATCGGCGCCTACTCGGTTGCTGGTCGTGCAGCGCAAGCAAGCGTTCCCTCGCCCCAATGCAAGGCCGAACTTCTGCAGTGAGACCGATGCGGAAGACTGGATGACTGAAAAGGTGACATCAGTTCGGCCATGCACATCAAGTGCGCGAGGAGGAACGCTCGGTTGGCCAGAATTAAGATCGAAGTCCACGATCCCGACGATTTTCGCGATCCATAAATCTTTGCTATGTTCGAGCAAAGAGCGAACCGGCAAGATCCGAGAAAGTAAGTGAGCAAGAATCAGCAATTTGTCGGGTTCGGTAAAAGTCAAAAATGCGAACACCGTGCCGGTGTACTGTCAGCATCGCAAGTTCGATCTGTATGCGCGTGCTACTGTGGAAACAGAACGCCTCGTCCTCATGCGACATCTTGTTAGGCAAATTTAAGTTATGACGAGTACGCGAGTTTATTCAGGGCTCGCCATGTAGTCGATTTCGCTTTTTTTGGGGCGAAGAGCGTTTCTGAAAGACGGGCACTTTGGACGGCCATGGGCCAATCGAGCCCGGCCGCCGGATGCACTCTTCCGCATTCTTTTCGCCAGGCGTCGACAACCCAGAAAGGATTTGCACGATGGCCAAGATCGCTGCAGGAGTGGGTCCACAATTTCCGCAAGTCGTCGTTCTGTTCGGCGCCACCGGCGATCTGGCGCGACGCAAGCTCTTGCCAGGCTTGTTCCATCTGTCGAGCGCAGGATTCATTCCGGGCTGCAGGATCATTGCCGTCGCGCTCGACAACATTGATATTGACGAGTTTCGTCGGACGGCGCGAGAAGCGCTCGACGAGTTTTCTTCTCGCAAGGTCGCCGAGCCGGAGTGGGACACTTTCGCCGCCAATCTCGACTATGTGCCGCTGACAGCAGGCGCGGAGGCGCTCAAGGCGGCGGTGCAGAACGCCGAACTGAGTTTCGATGGCGAGTGCCGGCGGCTGCATTACCTGAGCGTCCCGCCTAACGCAGCGCTCTCCGCAGTCGGCATGCTCAAGGAAGCGGGCCTTGTGGAACGCTCACGCATCATCATGGAAAAGCCGTTCGGAACGGATCTGACGAGTTCTGTTTCGTTGAATGCCCGGTTGCACGAAGTCTTCGAAGAAGAGCAGATCTTCCGGATCGATCATTTTCTGGGGAAGGAGCCCGCCCAGAACATTCTTGCTTTCCGCTTCGCGAACGGTCTGTTCGAGCCGATCTGGAACCGCAACTTCATCGACCATGTCCAGATCGACGTGCCTGAGACGCTGGGTCTCGGCAAGCGCGCGGGTTTCTATGAACAAACGGGAGCATTTCGTGACATGGTCGTCACGCACCTGTTTCAGATTCTCGCGTTCATGGCGATGGAGCCACCGACGTCGCTAGAACCGTCGCCCATTAGCGAGGAAAAGAACAAGGTCTTTCGAAGCATGCTGCCGATAAAGCCAACTGACGTCGTCCGGGGGCAGTACACCGGTTATCGATCCGAGGAAGGGGTAAGTCCAGAATCGGAAACGGAAACATTCATTGCGTTGAAATGTTCGATCGATAACTGGCGCTGGGCCGGCGTTCCATTCTATCTGCGCACAGGAAAGCGGCTTGCCGAGGGGCAACGCATCATTTCTATCGCATTTCGCGAGCCGCCGAAGAGCATGTTTCCGGCTGGATCGGGTGTCGGTTCGCAAGGCCCGGACCATTTGACGTTCGACCTGGCGGATGCCTCGAAGATGTCGCTTTCGTTCTACGGCAAACGCCCGGGTCCCGGGATGCGGTTGGACAAACTGAGCTTGCAGTTCGCCATGCGCGATACCGGTCTGATTGGTGACGTACTTGAAGCCTATGAGCGATTGATCCTCGATGCCATGCGAGGCGACCGTACGCTTTTCACTACCGCTGAGGGCATCGAACGATTGTGGGAGGTATCGACATCCTTGCTCGAATCCCCCCCTCCCGTTCGTTTCTACGCTCCGGGTTCGTGGGGGCCAAATGCCATCCATCAACTCGTCGCGCCCCAGGCGTGGCGGCTTCCATTCGAGCGAGCGTGGCGGGATCCAAACGCTTTGGGTAGTTGACTCGATCCGGTGTTAGAGATACCCGTGCTGTTATAACTCGTCGATGAAGTTCCTGGCGGGTCGCCATCCTTGGTTTCGACCGTCGTCGGCGCCGTGCTGCTGTACCGGCGTAGGCCGCATTAAAATTGTCACAACTTCGTCAGTAAATTTGTCGCTTCACGATCGATCGGCCAGCTGGCTGGATAAATTCCCAAACGCATCATCAAGGATAACTAACTCTTGACGATCAACGTAACGGACCCAAAAATCGGCGAGACGCTCCTTCCCGTTGACATTCACACAACCGGGCCGCTCGCAGAAGACGATCACCGCAGGATACGCTTCGAACAGAATCCACTGCTCAAGCAGGCCGCGCCTGTAGAACGTCAGCGGTCGCGCCAGTTTCGGACTAAAGCCTTCGAACCGGTGCGCGCCACGCGGGCGCACAAGCGCAACCGGCTCTGCGATGTGCAGAGAATTTTCCATAAGATCAAGTCCTTACAGGCGGGCTTCGAAGTTTAGGACGCGAAGTGACAAATTTAACGCGGTGACATCTTTATTTTGGTCTACGGCTCAAACCGTAATAACGGCGCTGCCGTAGAGCGGATTAAAAGTGTCACAACTTCGGCAATAAAACTGTCACTTCGCGCGTTGATCAGTCACTGTCGCAAAAAAAAGCGCGTTGGTTCAATGACTTGGCGCGAGCGAAGGAAAATCGTCACTGGCGCCGGTCCGCGAGCGTGTCACTGTGGAATCCGCTTTGGTCGCCTTCCCACGTTGCGGAGCGCAAAAGCAAGCGTAGGGAAAGCCTGAAGGTCGTACTTTTTCTTTATGATTTTATGATATGCCATCCTGATCTATGGCCGCGGAGAAACGGTGTGGCGGCATAGCAGACGGGACCGCGTCCGGTACGAAAGGATGTACTGAATTGTGCTGCCATCTGCGTCCCGGAAGGGCATGGCCGAGACGCTCGCTAGAACCTCCGCGTCGTCCGGCACCCCTTGCTGCATAAGCGGTTCAGCTCCGCTCTTTGACCCGCTCCCTGCGCCCGAACTCACCGGTTGAATATACCTCGGTCGCTGGATAGAACCCTTTGCTCCGGGTTTAATGATATCTGACGCAAGGCATCGCTCTGGATTGATTTTAATTTATATCGTATTCCCAACGGTATGTAACCAATTGCAGTCACCCAACGCTGCTCCCCGGCCCTCTACGGTTAAGCAAGAACTGTTGATGGCCCCTCCCAAGCGCGGCGCCCGTGCGGCAGATACAGGCGATGGCAACCGTCGGTCACCATCGAGAATCACCCGCAAAATCAGAGAGTTACGACAAAAGTTACTAAGCGCGATGCGAAGTGACAAAGTTCGGACGGGCTTATGCGAAGTGACAGTTTTACTTCGTTCCGACTGCGAGCAAAAGTGTCACTTCAGCGGCGCGTCGGCCCGATGCTACAGGGTCCGGTCGGTGACACTTTTAATTCGGTCTACGATCGTGCCACCGCCAGTACGGCGACCGCCTCGCGAATTCTCAACGACAGTCGCAGACGCTCGGACGGGTCGGAGACCACCTTCGGATCGGGATCTCCGACGGCCTCAAGCAGGTTGGACAAGAGCGGCCCATCGGCGTGTCCTGGTTTGTGTTCACAGTGCGTGTGATAGCTCGTCACTCTGGGATAGTTGAGGGCGGGTAGCAGCCGCAGGCACTCGATCGCGTGGGTCTTGCCGATCCGCAGTCCGTAGATCAGCGCACCCATGATCCGGTAATGCCGACAACGGACCACCAGCTCGTAGAACGCCTCAATCGCCGGGGTGGCGATTCGATAATTGTCGGCGGCCAGCGGATGCAGCGCCGGATCAAGAGGGCGCTGCATCTGAAGCGACATGAAGCCTCCCACGGAAACGACGGGGTCAAAAAGACCTGACTAATACCGATGGATAACTTTTTCGGGTGGACTGGTGCGCACGCCGCACGCTCGACCACGGTAACCACCGGTAAGGTACGCACTGTTTGTGTCGCCGTGAATTCTGCCTTCACAGTTTTCACCGGTCGCGACTGACCGACCGGAGTGCGCCGTCGGTGCTTACGCCAGCACGTTCAGGTAGACCGGCAGGTGTTCGCCGATCAGACGCGTGCTGACTGCAAGCACGTCGCTCCCATAGCGCACACTATGCAGATTGATGCGGGTACACACGCCTTGGTCAAGGTAGGCTCGCACGGGGCAGCGGCGCGCCGATTGCATCAGACACAGTGTGCGTCGGTGTTGTTCTGCGAGCCATGTGATCATCGTCTGTTTGCCGCGAATAAAATATTCCATCGCCGGGATGGGCGTGGAGTTATTCAACTGCGGTGACCGTCTTCTGCGAGCGGCCGTCATTCCCGATGGTTGCTTATGCCCGGATCGAAGTCCGCGGGCAGCGTGCAAACCAGGATGATCTCAAATTCCTCATTATTAAGTTTTTCCGCAAACGGGCCGTTATAGGGTTCGAGAACGTAGAGATGCGCTCGGATTACCAATAAGGAGGAGACACATGAACGACAATATGATCGGGGCGCAACGCACCTGGTTCACCATTAAAGCTCGGCTGGGCGTCGCCGTAGGCATCATGGCTTTGCTGATGATCGTAATCGGTGTGCTTGGGCTTATAGGGATGAACCGCAGCAACGAATCGAACCGCCAAACCTATTCGAAGCAATTACCTGGGACCGTCGCAATCGGCAACATGGAAATTTTCGTAGCGCGTGAACGCATGGCGCTCGACCGGGCGGCGCTTTCGCCCGAGGACGCTTCGGCTGCGTCGGTCGTGACCCGGGCGCAGGGGTTCCGCACAGCGTCCAACGACTGGTGGAACAAATACCTGAGCTTGCCGCGCGACACCACGGAAGACCGTCTTGCGAATATCACCAGCGCCTCTCGCCGCAACATGCAGGTAGCTATTGACTCGTATATCGTCGCAATCAAAAGTGCCAACCACGACGCTATTGTTGATGCAGCTAATCGCCTGACTCCAGTCTACGGCGTCATGACCAAAAGTGATGACGAGCTGAAGAAATACCAGGAAGACCTTGGACAGACAGGCTATGAGCGAGCAGAACGCAATTCTTCGATGCTTAGCATGGCATGTCTGGCCATGGTGCTGACGGGCGTCGTAGTGGCTGGTTACAGCTGGATGTCGCTGCGGCGTGCGATCGGCGTGCCCATCGCGGACGCGCTGAGACACTTCAACCTGATCGCGAGCGGTGATTTACGTGAGAAAGTCGATGTGAGGTCAGGCGACGAAATGGGGATGCTGCTTGCCGGCCTGTCCCGCATGCGCGCGAGTCTTATCGAGACGGTAAGCGCCGTGCGCGGCGGGACCGAATCCATCGGCGCAGCGACGCGCCAGATTGCCAGCGGTAACGCCGACTTGTCGAGCCGCACCGAGGAGCAGGCGGCCTCACTGGAAGAGACTGCCGCAAGCATGGAGGAGCTGACGGGCACCGTACGCCAGAATGCCGAAAATGCACGGCAAGCCAGCACGCTCGCTGTCAGCGCATCGGCAATCGCGAATCGAGGCAACGACGTGGTGGGCCGCGTTGTCGGGACGATGACCGAGATCAACGACAGCTCAAATAAAATTGCCGACATCATCGGTATCATCGAAAGCATCGCTTTTCAGACCAACATCCTTGCGCTCAACGCAGCAGTTGAAGCGGCGCGTGCCGGAGAGCAAGGTCGGGGCTTCGCGGTGGTTGCCTCCGAAGTACGTGGTCTTGCTCAACGATCCTCCAGCGCCGCGCGAGAAATCAAGGAATTGATCCTGACTTCCGTTAATCGTGTAAAAAATGGCTCCGCGCTTGCGCAGGAGGCGGGCCAAACCATGAACGATATCATCGGTGCAGTGCAGCGCGTAACCGACATCATGGGCGAGATCACGACGGCCTCGGAAGAGCAAAGCAATGGTATCGAACAAGTTGCGCGCGCGGTCACGCAAATGGACGATGTCACACAGCAGAATGCCGCCTTGGTTGAACAGGCTGCGGCGGCGGCCGCTTCGCTGGAAGGTCAAGCGCAAGCGCTTCGCACTTCGGTCGAAATCTTCAAGCTCGAACACGCGATGTGAGGGGTTGACCGAAGAGGGTTTGCTTGGGCGCGCGTGTCGCCGGGGTCCATACCACAATCAATGCACGGCCAGGCTGAGGGTTGTTGTAACCTAACCCTCTTAAGTTCGGTGCTCTCTTCACCAAGACAAGCGTCTGGATCTGAGTGTCATTCATGACGATGGCACGACAACATCGGCAATGGCGGTCATGGGAAAGTTAAGCGCGATAAGGCGGTTGTTGTAGACCGCAAGCCGGTGTTTCGCTTGAAGACTTTCGTTAGGCTGATTAGTGCAGGACTCAAAGGGTACAGCATGACAACGGGGTTACCAGCTCTCGGTAAAGCTGCCGTTCTAACGGTTGCGCTTCTGGCTGGCTGTGCATCGACCGTGAAGAACTACGGCCTCAATGACCATTTCTCCGGTACCGAGTCCACGAGCGGGGCAACCTCGACGCCGAAGCAGTGCGCGAACACGCTGAACGCCGTATGGGTGGAGGGTGCAACCTTTCAAGAATGCATTCGCTACTTCCCGTCCAGCGACTTCAAAAGCGGCCACCTTGACCGCGCCGTCGTATTTATGGAGGGCGATGTGCTTTCGGCCCACGGTGCGTCCTCGGGTTACGAAAAGTGGACGCCCCAACGCGAACTCGCTGATGCTGAACTGGAACAGCAACGGGGTGGAATCGCGTATCTGACGCTTGCGCGACCCGGAACCGACGGCAGCAGCGGCAACCAGACCCGGCGGCGCACGCGCTACTAGACTCTGGTGATGAACGCGGCACTCGAGAAAATAAAGGCGCAATATGGCATCAAGGAATTGGGGCTGATCGGGCAGTCGGGAGGTGGAGGGCTGGTCGCTTCCCTGATCGCGGAACGGCAGGACGTGATATGTGCCGTTAGCTGAGAGTTAACCAAACCATGGGAGGTCAATTCACGCCGCTCGGCACGCACTCGGCGAGTTTTCAGCTGCAGAAGTCTTGGTCAACACGGCAAGTTTCTCAACCGAGAATTCCTTGTTGAGAACGGCAACGCTGACCTGTGCCAGACAGTGCGCTCCCTCGTCCGTCCATCGCATTTGTTGCTTCTTCGCCATGCGATGGCTGACCACCAGGTTCACCGCGGACTCGGCAATGCTGCTGCTGATCGGTAGTCCCTTGTGATAGCGCATTCCATAGTTCACCAGCGTACCGGCGTTGTGCTCGATGTAGAAGTACAGGCGGCGCAGATTCCAGTACAACGTCGAGTGTTCATAGCCTTCCTTCACCAACAGCGTGGCATCGAGGGTCTGATGCGGGACACCGATTGCCGGCCCTTTCCATGCCAAACCAGCCACTTGGTGTGATCGATCTCTGTCTCAACAGCGATTCGCTCGTGGACCTCTATCGTCTGGCTTCCTAACACCGAGTTCTTGGCAGCCTTTAACATCATCGCGATGTGAAACCAGTCCAGGATCCTTCCCCTGGCGAGCTGGCTGCCGTCCACAGCCTTGCCGAATTCGCCAGCGTCATCGCTGATCACGGTGACTCGCTCGTCTGGAGCCACGCCGCTTGCAAAGAGAAATTGGTCCAACCGCGCGGGCGCCGATGGCACCAGCTTATGCACGTACGCGTAGAGACGCGGGGTGCGATCAGCCAGAGTTGCGCGGCCCGCAACGATGTTGACATGTCGATCTTGCGTCAACTTCTGCGCCCAAGGTGATTTCAGCTCCGCAAGATCGCGCGCCGCCTTACGGCTCTTGGGGCTGCTGCGGAAGCTCAGCCACGCCGAGTCGACGCTCACGCAGCCGACGGTGGTCGATTCGCGAAGCTGCTCTCCGCTGACCGCTTTTGGTCCAGACGCGATATCGCGCTCGATCTGCGCGTCCAGCGCCCTGCCGATGGCGAGGATCCGACGGCGAGTACTACCGAAGGAAATCCCTTTGTCCAGCGGAAGGACCTCTCGAAGCAGCTCAGTGGCCTGACGGTAGGGTAGATGGGCGGCCCATTTGGCCTGCAGGTACTCCAATTCCGGCGTCACACGCTGGTGAACGGCCTTGCACAGCGGACTCACAGAGCGGCGCGGTTGCCCTTGCTTTGCCGCGCGGTTGCACGCCCACAGCCTCGAACTCGGCACGTCGACCTTGCCAAACACGGTTCGCACCACGATCGACCGGGCATCCTTGTGCGCCAGCGTCGAGCCACAACGATCGCAAGCCAATTGGCTTTCCATCCACCCGGCAGTCTGCTCCGACACCAGCAACGATTGAACCTCAGCGAGCAAGGCGCGACCTTCGGCAAGTGTGAGTCCCAGGTCGGCGACGTTCCGGTCCTTTCGTTCCACCACAGCAACAGTCGTCGCTTCAGTCTCACTCGTTTCCCCACCCTCGAGGCGGGCCTCGATGATCAGTCGCATGGCAACTCCGATCGTTTGGCAACGTCGCCAGCATAGCTGATAAGGTCAGCGTGCTGGGCGGGCTCGTTGGGCTCTTTTCGTTAGAAACTTAGCAGATTCCAAACGCCGTGTCCCATCGGGTACGGCGCCGTCACGTCGTCTATGACGGCGGTCAAGTCAACGGAAATGGCCTCCCACGGTTTGGTTCACTCTCACTCCGAGCGCAATGAAAGTGTCACTTCGCATCGGTTAAGCAGTCTGATTCCGGCTTCCTCAGACTTGGGAGAGAGTAAATGCGACACGAGGGTGTAGTTCAAGGCGTGCTAACCGACGCAACCTCTCGCATGCTCGCGGTCGAGGAGCCAGGGCGCGATTGTGACAACATTGGGCTGGCCGGCGAGCGCGAAAGCACCGAGCTCGAACGGCTGGCGTCCCGCGAGCAGATGCGCTGCTTGCCGGCGCGTCTAGAGGCGGTCCGCGAAGAGGAGAGGAAGCGCATTGCACTGGAGATCCATGAGAACTCGGCCAGTTGCTGACCGGGCTGAAAATCGACGTGTCATTGCTGAGCGCGCGTCTGGCCGGCGATTCAGTTGTGATGGAAAAAGTCGAGGAGATGAAAGAACGGCGCTGTCACGTTGTTGAGATGGTCGAGTAAGGTCGCGTGATGGAGAATCCAAAATCGCTTTACCACGGTCATCGTTTTCCGGCGGCAGTCATCAGTTGCGCGGTGCGCTGGTATTTCAGGTTTCCGCTCAGCCTGAGTGATATCGAAGAGCTGCTGTTCGAGCGCGGGGTTATCGTCAGCTACGAAACTGTCCGGCGCTGGTGCGATAAGTTCGGTGCGGGCTTCGCACACCGTGTGAAAGCGGCGCGGCGCAGGCCCGGCACCACGTGGCACCTTGACGAAGTATTTGTGACGTTGCGCGGGGAGCCTTACCTGTTGTGGCGCGCCGTCGATCAACACGGTGCTGAACTCGATATCCTGCTACAGAAGCGCCACGACAAGATTGCAGCGAAGCGGTTTTTCAAGCGCGTTGCCTCGTGTCCTGAGGCACCGCGCAAAATCGTGACCGGCCAGCTGCGCAGCTATCCGGCGGCGAAAGCCGAGATTTCCGCACTGGCTCACGTCAAGCACGTCTTCGTCAATGCCAGCGCACGGGTCAATAACCGGGCTGAAAACAGTCACCAGCCGACGCGCGAACGCGAGCGACGCATGCGTGGCTTCCGCGATCCCGAACGCACGCAAGCTTTCTTGTCGAGCTTTGGATTGATCCGGCAGCACTTCGCGCTCAGGCGACACCTGCTACGCGCCTCGCTCTATCGCAAACAGCTCGCCGCGCGCTTCGCCGTCTGGCATCGTTTCACTGAGATCACCCAAGATCCGTCCGTATTCTGAGTAAATCAGTTTCCTCTCCGCCAATGCGTCGCGAACGCTTTAACGTGACAGTGCCGGAATACCTATTTCGCAAGCTCGTAGAATTGCTCGGAGGGACTGAAGGGTGACGTTCACCGTCACCCTTCATCTGCCGTTTCGATGCGCCGTTCGATATCACCTAAAATGACGCATGCGTGAAGAAGACTCATGAATCCAAGCATCGGTCCTACGATATCTATGTTAATCGCTCTATGGGCTTGCTCCACCACGTTGTTTAGATATTTCAATTGTCAATTCTTGATCGGCCTTCCACGAATAGCATTGATCGCATTTAGCACTCCGAGATTCGCCCGGCTCTTGTCGATCGTCGGAGTCTCTGGTATGGCGTTCAGCAAGTGCGTGAAGCCGATTGAGCGCCTTGCTTTCAACGGCGTCCGGGGTTTTCATCATTCACTTCTTCGTCCGGCTCGGGACCGACTGCCATGACAGGCCGGCTTACTGCGACAAAACCTCACCGTGATGGATGACGAGATAACCTATGGTCAATTTTCTAGTGCACGAGGACGGAAATACCGTGCTCTTCCATGGTTGGCTCGCCGATTAGCGAGCTTGCGACCTGGACAGCGAAGGCATAGTTCGGCCAATATGAGCCGATCGGTGACATCTATGGAAGGGCCGTAATTGACGGCACTGTGTCTCCTCGAGCGATCCGTGATGCCGTCGTGCGGCTAGAGGAGTGGTTGGAGATTTTCGCCCGGTATCCTTTTGGCAAAAGCGAACTGCCCAACCAGAAAGGTTGGCCGATGCGTCGTGACCAAGCTACCCGTTTTCAATCCGTCCTTTCGCAGCGCGTACTCATTGTCTCGCCCATCAATTCGCAGCAACATGCTGGTCGGGTTTGGCCACGGGAAGCTGGCCCGTCCTACGCCGAAACCGAACAGACGGCGACCAATAGCGCCCGAGTTAAGCGTGCGACCAAGACGCTAACAGCGTAACGTCGCCGAACAGCCCGCGGTTATGCCATCGGCGAAAACTACACCTCGCGTGTTAATCAACCAAACGATGTCTCAGATGCGCGAACTCGAATCCGGCCGTAGACAACGCCTCGATCAACGCTGCCGAGTCATCCTGCTTGAGTTGTTCAATGGGCGGGCGGACGGTCAGCCACTCCCGATCATCCATACCATGCGCAATAACGCGCTTCATGGCCGGAATCATTGGAACGGCTTCGAAGACTTTCCGTATGCGGGTCACCTTGTCCTGCAATGAGGGTGCATCCTCGTGCTGCCAGCGTTCACAGAGCAATGCGATGTTCCTAGGATTGACGTTCGCCGTCGCGCTGATGCATCCCGCTGCGCCAAGCGGCAGTGCCGCGCTCAGCAGCGCCTCGCTTGCAGGGAAGATGTCGAGGCCGTCTAGTGCGAAGACATCGATCATTGCCTTCGTGTTGCCCCAATCACCAGATGAGTCCTTGACCCCCGCGATAGTCCCGGGATAGCGTTTGATCAAGCGTTCGATCAGTTCAAGCGTGATCGGCACGCCCGATAGCGCGGGTATGTTGTACAGATAGAGTGATAAACGCGCGTCGCCAACCCGTTCGATCACTTCAGCGTAATAGGCAAACAGTCCGTCGTCGCTGATGTTCTTGTAGAAAAAAGGCGGAACCATCAATACGCCAGCGGCGCCCGCGTCGACCGCATGTCGCGTAAGTAGCACGGTGTCGACAAGGGATGACGTTCCGGTTCCTGGCATCATCGAGCTAGCGGGCAAGCCAGCTTCCAGCAGCGTATTAGTCAGCCGGATTCGCTCCGCGACAGACAGGGAGTTCGCTTCGGAGTTGGTGCCGAAGATAGCAAGACCTGCTCCGTTTTCCAGCAACCATTTGCAGTGGAGCACAAACTCGACGACGTTAACGTCCAGATTGGTGTGGAACGGTGTCACGACGGGAGCGAGCACGCCACGCAGGCGTGTTGATCGCGCTTCGATCATTTGATTTCCTTGAGAGGACGAGGTAAATGAAACCACGGTTCGTGGCAGCAGACAGCCGCGGCGTGTGCGCCATCGAGCCGCGCCGGCCTGCGGGGTCAGTGAAACCGCGTTACATCGCGCCGGGCTGACTGAACAACAGCGACGTGCGGTCGACCTTCCTGAATTCCTGGATCAATCCGCGCTTCGGATTGAGCCCTAGTCCCGGTTCCTGAGAGACGTGCAGAAAGCCGTTCTCAGGCTGCGGTACGTTCTCGAAGATCGCGTTGTAAGCCATCCACTTATGGAAGTGGTACTCGACGATTCCACCATTGGAAAGTCCCGCTTGTAAGGCGATGTTGTGCGGGCCGCTGCCGTTGCCATGACCGAGCGATCGTCCGAACGCTTGCGCGAGCATGCCGATGCGCAGCCCGGCTGTATAGCCGCCGTCGTTGGTGACATTGGGTTGAAGGATATCCACCGCGTCATTGACCAGCAGGTCACGCGCGGAATATTTATGATTCTCGGCCGCGGCGACGGGAATCGACGTCCTGCCGCGAAGCTCGCGAAGCAGGGTAGGGTGATTGTCGATGACAGGCTCTTCGATGAACGAGATATCGAGCTCTTCTGTCATCTGGCAAAGCCGGGTGGCCTGCGCAACGGTCATTCGCGAATTTCCGTCCATCGCGAGTTTTACGCCGGGGCCAACCGCCTCGCGCATGGCCTTCATGCGGATGTAGTCATCGGCGGGATTGGGAACGGTTTGGCGACCTACCGTGTTCTTTAAATGTAAATTGCCCAGTCCGGCGAGATGTTTGGCTTCAGCCGCCAACTCCTCGACGCTGTAGACCGGCGCACCGCCGTAGGCGGCGCCATGGGTGACATACACCTCCACTTTGTCGCGCGCACCACCGAGCAGTTTGTGCACGGGCACACCGAGCGCCTTCCCCTTCAGATCCCATAACGCGATATCGACCAGCGCCAGGGCGGAGAGATAAGCCCTGCCCATGAATCGAACGACCGAATGGCGATCGAAGCGGGCAATGACCCGCTCGATACAACTCGCATCCTGACCGATGAGCAGATCGGCCGCATGATTGTTAAGGAAGTCAACGATCACGGGATGCGTGTAGCCGCCCATCGAATAGCCAATCAGTCCATCGGTCGTTTCGATTTCAACGATCAACGCATGCTCGACGTTTGGCAGCTTGCGAAACGGAGGCGGTTGAATTGGGATGTTGGCGAGGTGATGAGCCTCGAGGCGTGCAATTTTCATAGCTTCAGTCCTTGTATTTCGCACCGATGGGGTGGCGCGTCAGAACTGAAGCGTGAGCGAGTTAGATTATTTTTAGAATCAGATAATTTATGTCAATTATTCGGTTAAACAGATCAATGCGCAGTTGATGCCATTCGGCGACGAGATGGTTTCGTCCCGTCTTCGATCAATTCGCGGACCACTTGCGCCAGTTGTGCCGATGCGGGAGACAACGTACGGCCGCGCATGGTGATCAGGCAGACCTGGCGGGTCAGCGAAGGATCAACGAGGCGCAGCGTCTGCGTGTGTGACGATGTGACGCCCTTGAGCACCGACTGCGGCAACACGGCCACCCCCATGCCGGCGACCGCCATTGAGACAAGCGTTTGCATCTGCATGCACTGGTAGTTGTTATCGAATTTGAGCGACTGCGCATCGATCGCGCTTTCGAGCATGCGACGCATCGCGCTGCCGGGTGTGTGAAGAAGAAGCGGCATCGTCACCAGTTCTTTGAGCGAGATCGTCTTGCGCGTGTTGGCCAACAGCACCCGTGGTACGAGCGCCATGATCCGGTCCTCGAGGATGGGCTCGAAGCAGATGTCGTCGTCGACTGCTTCGACCAGCGGCCCGACCCCGAAGTCGGCGTCCCCTTGGCGGACCATGTGAAAGATGTCGGCGGAGTGTTGTTCCATGAGACTAATGTGCACGCCGGGGTGTACCTTTTTGAACGTCGCCAGTATCTGCGGTAGCCGGTTGGCGGCGACAGAGGGCGAACAGGCGAGCGATACGCGACCGCGTTTGATGTCGGCGGATTCGCGGATCTTGCGCAGGCCGAGATTAACCTCGTGCATCGCGCGCTTGGTTCCCTCCAGTAACTCGCGGCCTTCTGGCGTGAGTACGACACTGCGCGTCGTGCGATGCAGCAACGTGATGCCTAACTGGGTCTCCAATTGCTTTACCTGCGTGCTCACCGCGGACTGCGACCGGTGCGTCTGCTCCGCTGCGTCGCGAAAGCTCAGATTCTCGGCGACCAGCATGAAGGTCTGCAGCAGGCGCAGGTTGAATTGGGTCACGGGTACGGGCAGATCGCTCATGGTCCGGCTCCATCCAATTGATCGAAAAAAGAGAATAGTAGCGCCGATAAATGCGTTTTACCTAAAACTTCTTAACGAGTAGTGTTCGGTCCTGGCACATGACTCATGCGCAATCAACCACTCGCTAAATCACCTTTTACAAGACTGCGCGTAGCAGGAAGTGTCAGCGCGATTGAGATCGTCCGCACAAAACGAAGGAGACATTGCATGCTGATCGATTGGACCCGTGTTCCAGCCGCTGAGAATGCCCGGTCAGGAATGACTCGGAAAACGGTTTGCGGAGAAAAGATGTCTGCAATGAAAGTCGTAGTCGCGGGCGGCACATGTTTTGACGGCAGACTTCATCACCATCCGCATGAGCAAATGTTGGTGGTGCTCTCGGGACGAGTGTCCGTGCAAATCAACGACGCGGTTCTCGAAGTGGAACCTGGAGACCTGATCTTTTTTCCGTCCGGCAGTTTGCACGCCGTCGTCGGTACCGGCTAGCAAGAGGCCTGCTATTACGAGTTGTCAGCGCCCGCTCGTACCGATCAGTTACCCGGCTGGGTGGCCGCTCCTGCGTTGAGTTATCAGGCTCAAAGTAGCGCGGAAGCCGCGGGCGAAGGGCAATAAAGCTCGGGCCGCTTTTACGGCACGAGCAATAAAAGGAGGGGACAATGCAGGTAGAAATATCCGATGTATCCGCGTTGGAACGCAGCACGATGCGCAGGGTCATCTTGCGCCTGGTGCCGTTCCTGATGGTGTCGTATTTCATGGCACTACTGGATCGGGTGAACATCGGGTTCGCCGCGCTGCAGATGAACGCGGATTTGGGGCTGTCCCATTCGATGTTCGGGTTTGCAGCGAGCTTGTACTTCGTGGCTTACTTTATTGCCGAAGTACCCAGTAACCTGGCGCTGGAAAGGTTTGGCGCACGCCGCTGGATTGCGAGGATCATGATTACGTGGGGATTGATCGCTTCGCTGATGGCCTTTGTCGTCGGTCCGCACTCGTTGTATGTGATGCGTTTTTTACTTGGCGCAGCGGAGGCAGGATTTTTTCCGGGCACGATCCTCTACCTGAGTTATTGGCTGCCGAAACGGTATCGCGCGCAGGTGCTTGGAATCGTCGCGACGTCGAACGCGCTGGCGAGTTTCGCCAGCGGACCGTTGTCCGTTGCCTTGCTTAAACTTCATGGCGTGGGCGGGTTGCGCGGTTGGCAATGGCTGTTCCTGCTCGAAGGTGTCCCGGCCGTGATGCTCGGTATTGCTGCATTGTTTATCCTGGTGGACTCTCCGGCGAACGCACGCTTTCTGTCGCCCGTGCAAACCGACTGGCTTCAGGCTTGCCTTGCGAGCGAACGCTCGCAAGGCAGCACGGTGGGTCATCTGAGCTTGTGGGCGCTCTTGCGTAATCCCTATTTCCTGATCATGGCGCTGCTTTGCTCGGTAGCCTCTGCAACCAGCAGCGTGCTGGCCGTGTGGCAGCCCCAGTTTCTCAAGTCGTTCGGCTTGACGAATACGGAGACGGGTTTCGTCAACTCAATTCCCTATGCGTTCACGGTCGTCGCGATGATTCTCTGGGCACGGCATTCGGACAGGACGGGCGAGCGGCGCTTCCACACTGCAGTGCCATTGCTACTCACGGCAATCGGATTCGCAGTGATAAGTTTAGGCGGGGTGCCTTTGCCGGCTGTCCTGGTTTGCCTGACGTGCTGTCTGGTCGGTGCCTACTCATTTAAGGGGCCATTTTGGGCAATGTCCAGTCAGATTTTGTCGCCACGGACGATGGCGGCCGGCGTAGCAGGCATCAACGCGATAGCCAATCTGATTGGCGGAGGGCTGATGGTCAACGTCGTCGCTCAGATCAAACAGCACACCGGTAGTTATTCGCTTGCCATGAGTCCGCTCGTCGTATTGGCCGTCCTCGCCGTAGTCGGTTTGCTGATTGTTACGCGAAAAGGCAAGCGGCGTGCTGGCGAGGCGGATCGTTCTTCTGCACAAAGGGTGTGACTTCATTTGTTGATCGTCGTGCCCTAGTCGACTCATAGGGATCGCCGTCGTGTCGTTGCGGATGCTGACGACAAGCCTTGAAGGTTTCAGACAGCAGTCAATTCAATTCGAAAATCACTTTCCCGCGCAAACAACTCAGTGCCCGAGCAGGGCGGAGCTTTGCCTGAATCAAATGCAAACGCCCCGTCCACAAAACAAAAACAGGAGACGCTTCATGAAGAAAATCGCCTTTGCGACCGTTGCCACCTTCGGCATGATCTGCAGCGGAGCCTATGCGCAAACCAGCGTGACGCTATACGGCCTCATCGATGAGGGATTCAATTACAACAGCAACCTGAAAGGCGGCCGCTCTTACGCAGTGCAAAGCGGCGTGATGCAAGGCAGCCGATGGGGCCTGCGTGGCGACGAAGATCTCGGAGGCGGTCTGCAGGCCGTATTCAGGCTGGAAAACGGCTTCGATCTGAACACCGGGAAAATGAGCCAGGGTGGTCTGCTTTTCGGTCGTCAGGCGTATCTTGGTCTGTCTAGCCGCTATGGAACGGTGACGCTGGGTCGGCAATATGACGTCGATGCGGATTTCGTCGGCCCGTTCGAAGCTGGCAATCAGTGGGCGGGCAATGTGGGCGCGCATCCTGGCGATCTGGACAATTTTAACAATACGGTTCGCACTAACAATGCGATCAAGTTCAAAAGCGTGTCATACGGTGGGTTTTCTTTCGGCGGCTTGTATAGTCTTGGCGGCGTGGCAGGGGATGCGACGCGCAACCAGTCGTGGTCGATCGGCGCGGGCTACGTGAACGGGCCCTTGGCACTCGGCGCCGGTTATATGAACGTTCGCAATCCGAATCTGGGCTTCTTCGGCAACGCGACCACCGGCACGCCATCGGCAGCAACCGCCAATAGCACCTATCCGGTCTACAGCGGCTTTCTGTCGGCTCATACTTATCAGGTTGCAGCGGCGGGAGGAGCCTACACCTTCGGTCCTGCGACGCTCGGGCTCGCTTACTCGAATGTTGCTTTCAAAGGACTGGGCGACACGACAAGCGGGCCGAATCCGAGCGGCTATTCCGGTAGCGTCCATTTCAACAGCGCTGAGGTGAACTTCGGTTATCGCTTGACGCCATTTCTCTTCGCTGGCCTTGCATACAATTACACGAAGGGAAGCGGAGCGACGACCGGGACCGGACAGAACGATGGGGCCACTTATCACCAGATCATGACCGGCATCGATTACTTTCTGTCGAAGCGCACCGATGTGTATGTGATCGGCATCTATCAGAAGGCGTCTGGTACCGATTCGCGTAACCTGCCGGCGGTGGCATCGATCAACAATCAGTCGTCGCCATCTAGTGACGATCGCCAGGCATTAGTGCGAGTGGGGATCCGGCACAAGTTTTAGCCGTGCGGGGTTATCCGGAATTTATTTTGGGAATGTGATCAACTCCGTTATTACAAACGAATGGCCGTTTCGCGCTGCTATAGCGGCCGTTCAGGGAGCGCAGATGACCGGCTGCTCGGGGTGGAGAACAAACAGGCCCACGAAGGAAACGAGGGGTTGGGCTACGATACGTAGGCCGGTGAATATGGGTGATCAATTGCGATCAGTCATTGCATTAACAGGAACGGAGACGACTTGTAAAGTCGCTATGACGGAAGAGTCACGAAGTCAACAAGTCATCGACAACGCGTCGCCCTGCGCTATGACCGCTCATGAGCGCATCGTTTTCAGTCGTAAATGACGTTCCTTGCGATCCGCCAAAGTGCAATGGGGAGAAGACGGCGACTGCGGCTCCGCCCTACTGATTGTCACTGTCGACACGTATCCCACGCGGGCCGGCACACCGCTCGCGTCCTGCCGACCGAGGTCGTTCTCAACGGCGACCGCAATTTCGAATCCGTGATACTGATAAGTTTGACTCATTGAACTAGCCGGTCCACATGCCGCAATGGCTGCCGAACGTCGTCAGGTCCCAGAACGCCAATGTGCTTGACGAAAAGCTCCACGATTCCGCGAGTTGGGACACTGGCGGAAAGCGTCGTTATTTTGATGGGAGCAAACCACTTGCACTTTGCAATTTCGTTGCTGGGCTGTGCGGTCGTGTGCTGCACAACGTCAGCGAGGAAGACGTTGTGCAGTGTGTTGAAGCCGCTAAACTGGAAAAGCTACATTAGCTCGTTAGCGATGGGCATGGTTTCTTCTTCCAATTCACGCAGAGCAGCTTCATGGGGCGCTTCGTCCCGACGAATTCTTCCGCCCGGCAGCGCCCATCGTGACCTCTCCCGGGCGACCAAGAGAATGCGGTTATTTCGAACACACAGAACGGTGGCCCTGTCCTTCATACTCGCCCTCGGCAGTTAGTCGATTGAGCTTCGCGCAGGCCGACGTTGATGCAACGCCAACTACCGGCATCGGGCTCATTGTAAGTCTTGTCTAAAATGGCGCGCACGCACCTTAGGCGGTCCATCTGACCGAAAATCTGGATGCAGCCAGCCCAGCGGGGCAGGTGATCGTTTCCTTGTTACACAGTGGAGTAAGCTAAAGTCAGTTCGCTTTGACGGGGAGAACAGATAATGAAGAAGCGTTCGGCACTTGAGATCTGTTTTCCGCTTGCCCTGTTCATCGCGGCCTGCGCCTTGTCGCTTCCAACTCTGTTGATCGCTATCGCCTGGATGACGATTGGCGTTATATCGCTTGGACACCGCACACTGGAACGCTTCCCGGCAGACGGAATCCGCCGGGAGTGGCTCCGTGGGTACCGCGAAGCGTGCCTGCTGTTCTACCACCTCGCCTGATGGCCCTGGTACATGCGGGCTCACCTTCGAGACAGCGCTGATCGAATCGGAAAACGCGTATTCACAAGGAAGAAATGGCTTCATCACGACTCGGAGAATCTATCGGACGGCCTGCCGACTGGCGAGCATAAGGAGAATAGTACGAGCGACACACGTCGAGGGCGGCGAGATTTATTGGGCGAAAACTGACCTGAGCGTCGAACTATCCAGAAAGGGGGCGTGCCGCCTTTGTCGGCACTGTTCAACTTAGGCGAAAAACTTGGCGTAAACTGTCACTGTCTCATCCTGGAAGCGGCCGTCGGTGACAACTTCATTGTGGTCTACGACTCGGTGGCGACGAATTCGCCATTGTTATCGAGAACGCAACGTCTTGCGTCAGCGCCTCACTTGCGCACCACACTGTCCAACTGCTTTCCGAGTCGTATTCGGTATCAACGGGCGCGACCGTAAGCATTGGCGTGAGCGTCGGTATCGTGATTGCAGAGAACGGTGCGTCCTTCCAACTGTTGATGAAGCGGGCTGACGCAGCCTTGTACAACGCAAAGGAAGCGGGGAAAGGTACATTTCGTTTCGCCACCGTCGAAGCGGTGGCGAGGGAGATCACCGTTAGCTAGGTGCACCGTCTCCCCTCACAAATCTGCGGCTAAAGCTGTGCTTCGGTTCTTCTCGGCCCAGTCCGTGGACGCATCTACAAAGTAGAACTTCCCGTTATTGTCGTAAATGTGCTCGTACAACTGCAAAGCCAAGTATGCCCGCCGTAATGAAGGTGGCTGGTGTGTGTGTGGCCCGCCCGTACGCGTTGACCAAGCCGATCGCGACTGCATCTGCAACATACAACAGTTATCCACCGTTTTTGTTGAAAGGCCTGTGGATAAAGTGCGGCATGGCGGCAGCAAGCTGTTGACTCGAAAAACTTTTTCCCCTGTGCTCCAGTGCGAATCAGCGTCGCTGCGATCTTCACTTTCACATAAGACACCCTCGACCTTGGGCGCCAAGCGAAAACCCTCGGGCGTCGCCTCGGTGACAGTTGATGTCGAAAACGTGGTGCTGTCGCGCATTTTGAGTCGCTACAGTTCACTGGCGCCGAGGTGGTCTGGCAAGCGGCCCATGTACCAACAAACCCTAATCCCGCAGCACTATTAACGTCATCGGCTGCGCCGACCTTGCGGAGGACGCGTGGAAACACTCGCTTTCATCTGGACAAACGGTCCTTCGATCTTGCACATGCTCGTCGAGCATCTGCAAATTGTAGCGGTGGGGGTCGGCTTCGCCATCCTCACCGGCGTACCGCTGGGCATCGCCATCAGTCTGAACGAACGTGTGGCGCGCGTCGTGCTCTACGTCGCTGCCATCCTCATGACGGTGCCGTCGGTCGCGCTGTTCGGCTTGTTAATCCCGGTGCTGTCACTGATTGGGCAAGGCATCGGCTTCTTGCCGGCTGTGATCGCGCTTTTCCTCTATTCCCAATTGCCGATCGTGCGCAACACCTACACGGCGATTCGCAATCTCGACCCCGCCATGCGAGAAGCCGCACGCGGTATGGGCATGACCACGAAGCAACGGCTCTTTCGCGTCGAACTCCCCATTGCCGTGCCCATCATCATGGCTGGTATCAGGATGGCAGTGGTCATCAACATCGGAATTGCCGCGATCGCGACCTATATTGGCGCGGGCGGCCTTGGCAAGCTGATCAGCCGCGGTATCTCGCAGTCGGACCCGAGACAACTGATAGCAGGTGCGGTGATCGTGGGGGCACTTGCGATCGTGGCGGACTTCGGATTGGCATGCCTGCAACGCCGCCTCACGCCCGCCGGCCTGCGCACGGCACGCCTGCCCCTGCTGGCACTGGGCCGTCGCGCTGTCTCAGCCGACGTCCGCGCAGTCGACCCCATCACCATTGCGGAGAGCCGATGATCAAGCTCCAGAACCTCACCAAGCGCTTCGAATCGCGTCAGTCGCAAGCGGTTGTCGACGACCTTACGATGGATATCGGCGAAGGGGAGCTATGCGTGCTGCTCGGACCATCGGGTTGCGGCAAGACTACGACGCTCAAGATGATCAACCGGCTGGTGCAGCCCACGTCGGGCAAGATCCTGATTGGTGGAGAAGATACCGCGAGCTTTAACGTGGTCGAGTTGCGCCGCCGCATTGGCTATGTGATTCAGCAGGTCGGCCTGTTCCCCAACATGACGGTGGAAGGCAACATTGCGCTCGTGCCGCAGATGCTCGGTTGGGATAAGGCGCGCACGCGCAAGCGCGTGGAGGAGTTGCTCGAACTCGTCGCGCTTGATCCGGCCGTGTTCATGCGCTGTTATCCACGCGACCTGTCGGGTGGTCAGCAGCAACGCGTGGGCGTAGCGCGGGCACTCGCTGCCGATCCTCCCGTCATGCTGATGGACGAACCGTTCGGTGCCATCGATCCGATTAACCGCACTGCAATCCAGGACGAGTTCCGCAAGATCCAGCGGCGCCTGAACAAGACCGTGGTGTTCGTGAGCCACGATATTGACGAAGCCGTGAAGATGGCCGACAAGATCGCAATCTTCCGCGACGGCAAGCTCGAACAATATGGGCCGCCGGAGGAATTGCTGGCACGGCCGGCAAGCGCGTTTATTGCGAACTTCGTCGGCTCGGATCGCGCGTTGAAGCGATTGCGCCTGCTGTGCGCAAGCGATGCGCTGATGAGTTCGAGAGCCGTCGCGCGGGTTGGAGAAACGCACCGCAACGTGCGCGCGGCGCTGGGCTCGCATCCCGGAGGCGAGGTTATCGTGGTCGATGCCAACGGCGCGCCATGCGGCTATCTCAGCGCCGCATGCCTGGACGCCGCGAGTGTGAACGCGGACGACCGGCTGGATGCATCGCTTGCGATGCCGCTTGCCGCGACAGTCCGTGCAGGGGACGACTTGCGCAGCGTGGTGTCCGCCATGCTCGCGCACGGCGTCTCATGGTTCGCCGTGCTCGACGATGCCGGGCGCTTCGCCGGTTATGTCAGCTATGCAGCGATCGCGGCACTGGCGCGCGCGGAGGACCCGGGCGCATGCGCTCAAGCGGGCTTGAGTGTTTCCACCGACGACACCGCGGGTTTCGTTCCGCTCGCCGGTCAAGAAGAACCGAGCGCGCTGACGCGTGCGGAAGAGGGCGCGTGAACATGAGCTCGCCTACCGTTCATCGCGTGCGTCGCCGAGGTCTTGTCGTGGCGCTGATGATGCTCGCCGCTTGCGCCGACGCTCATGCCGACAACTTTCTCTCGTCGCTCGCGCAGTATCGCGCGGACATCGTGTATCAGGCGGGTCAGCAGATGCTGATGGTTGCCATCGCCGGTCTTGCTGCCATCGTGGTCGCGATCCCCGCGGGCATCTGGCTTAGCCGGCCCGGACGCGGCCGCGCGGCGCATCTCGTGCTGCTCTCGCTCAACGCGGGACAAGCCGTGCCGAAACTCGCGCTGCTCGCGCTGGCCATGAGCCTGCTTGGAATTGGCGCAAAGCCGGCCATCTTCGGCTTGTGGGTCGCAACCCTGCTACCGATCGCGATGAATACCTACGAGGGCCTGCGCGCCGTGCCGCCGACGCTGATCGACGCCGCGACCGGCATTGGCATGACCCGGCGGCAGATCCTGTGGCGCGTGGAAATGCCCAACGCGATGTACGTCATTTTCGCGGGACTCAGAACCGCTCTGGCGATCACCGTCGGCACCGCGCCGCTCGCATTTCTCGTGGGTGGCGGCGGCCTGGGCGAGCTGATCTTTACAGGCATCGACCTGAGCGATTTTACGATGTTGCTTGCCGGTGCGATTCCAACTGCAGCACTCGCCATTGCTACGGACATGCTGGTCGCGCAGATGCAGTTCCGGCTCGTGCCGCGTGGCGTGAATCCGCAGCGTTGAGCGGTCTTTTCGTTTTCGTTTGCCAAATCAGTTTGTCCCTTAACCACATTTCGGACCTTCCATGCACACTCGGCTCTCCCGGCTCTCCCGGTTTCTTTCCCGCGCATTGATTTCCACGTTGACATGCGCGCTAGGCTTTAGCGTCGCCGCGGCTTTTGCATCGATGTCCGCCGGCGCGGCCACGATCACGGTCGGGGGCAAGAATTTCACCGAGCAAGTGCTGATGGCGCAGATTACGACCGCCTTGTTGGAGGCCAAGGGATTCACCGTCGTCAAGAAGGACGGAATGGGTAGCAGTGTGCTGCGCGAGGCGCAGGAAAACGGCCAGATCGATGTGTATTGGGAATACACGGGCACCTCGCTGATCACCTACAACAAGGTCACAGAACATTTGAATCCAGCGCAAACCTATCAGCGCGTGAAAGAACTGGATGCGAAGAAGGGACTCGTGTGGCTCGATCCGTCGAAGGCGAACAACACCTACGGCCTGGCGATGAATCGTGACGAAGCCGCGAAGCTTGGCATTGTCACGCTAAGCGACCTGTCGAAGGCGCTCAACGGCGGCAAGGAACTGACGTTTGCATGCAATTCAGAGTTCTACGCACGGCCTGACGGGCTCAAGCCGCTGCAGCAAGCCTATGGTTTCAGCTTCTCGCCGTCACAGGTCAAGCGGATGGATTCGGGCCTGACGTATCAGGCGCTTAAGGACCGGCAGGTCGATCTCGCGCTGGTGTTCATGACCGATGGCCGCGTGCCCGCGTTCAACTTCGTCGTGCTGCGCGACGACAAGGGTTTCTTCCCGGCCTACGCGCTGACACCGGTCATCCGCCGCGAAACACTCGACGCCAATCCGAAGCTCGCGGGCATTCTCAATGCACTTTCCGCGAAACTCGACGATCAGACCATGGCGCGTTTGAACGCTGAAGTGGATGTGTCGAAGAAGTCGGTGGACGACGTCGCGGCGCAGTTCCTGAAGTCATCGGGACTGATCTAAACCGAGGGCTCGGGCGCAAACATGAAACATGAACTCGTGGTGGCGGCCGCACAGATGGAAAGCGTGCCGGGATCGATTGCTTCGAATGTGGACAAACATCTGTCGATGCTGACAGCCGCCGCAGCGGCGAACGTACAACTGCTGGTGTTTCCGGAACTATCACTGGTGGGCCACGGCGCGGGTGCGGATGCGTTGCGTCTCGCCATGCCCGCCAACGACCCCGTGCTGTTGCAAATAGCGGCTGCGTGCAACGGCATGCATGCGGTGGTCGGTTTCATAGAAGAGGCGCCGGGAGCGCAGTTCTACAACAGCGTGGCCACGCTGGCGCACGGCCGCGTGGTCCACGTGCATCGGAAGATTTCCCTTGCAACGTACGGCAAGCTCGACGACGGCAAGTATTTCGGTCCTGGTGACGCGCTCGGTGGTTTCGATCTCGATGCGCACTGGCGCGTCGCTACGCCGATCTGCGCCGACCTGTGGAATCCGGCGCTCGTGCATGCATCGGCGTGTGCGGGCACGACCTTGTTCGCGGCGCCGGTCAGCTCGGCGCTTGAGGCCGTCGGCCTGGACTTTGACAACCCGCGCGGCTGGGATCTTGCGTTGCGTTTCTACGCGCTTGTCTACGGCACGCCGGTAGTCATGGCGAACCGCGTAGGCCAAGAGGGCAACCTCCATTTCTGGGGTGGTTCGCGCATCGTCGGCCCGGATGGTCACGTCATCGCTCAAAGCGAACAGGCCCGCGAAGAACTGGTGATCGCGACACTGGACTACGACGCCGTGCGCCGCGCACGTTTCGCATTGCCCACTATTCGCGACGCCTATGCGCTTAAGTTGAACCCGGATGTTGCATCGTGTCGGTTTCGTGATGGGCTTGGTCGTGAACCTGCGCTCACGCCGCAAAACGGTGGAACACAATAGCTTCACACCAATGCTTTTTTGGGCGGACATGACGATGTTGGACGCAGCACGGGTTCACGCACTACTGGCCAGCCGGCGCGAAGGATTCAGTCTGGCTCAGCCGTTTTATATCGACGAATCGTTTCACGCGCTGGATCTTGACGCTGTCTTTATGAACGACTGGCTGTTCGCGCTGAACGCTTGCGAGATTCCCCAGCCCGGCGACTATCAGACGCTGGAAGTTGGCGAGACGTCGGTTGTCGTGTTGCGCGATCCGCACGGCGAGATCAAGGCATTCTTCAATACCTGCCGGCATCGCGGATCGC
>Ga0302314_10003764_pt1 | contig 27901 bp, 27 predicted proteins | sample III_Palsa_N2_3_FD_200533 | JGI IMG/M metagenome (GOLD analysis project Ga0302314, IMG submission 200533) | Peat permafrost microbial communities from Stordalen Mire near Abisko, Sweden - III_Palsa_N2_3 | ecosystem: Environmental > Terrestrial > Soil > Palsa > Peat permafrost | place: Sweden...
CAACTACACGATGGGCGACGTCGTCAGCCGCTTCAAGCGCGCGCGCGGCTTCAACGTGCTGCACCCGATGGGCTGGGACGCGTTCGGCCTGCCAGCGGAGAACGCCGCCATCGCCGGCCATACCCATCCCGGCAAATGGACCTACGAGAATATCGCGACCATGGGCGCCCAGCTCAAGCTGATCGGGCTCGCCTACGACTGGGATCGCGAGATCGCGACCTGCCATCCGGAATATTACCGGCACGAACAGAAGATGTTCCTGGATTTCCTGGCGAAGGGCCTGGCCTACCGCAAGGAATCCTGGGTCAATTGGGACCCGATCGAACATACCGTGTTGGCCAACGAGCAGGTCATCGACGGACGCGGCTGGCGCTCCAACGCGCTGGTCGAAAAGCGGCTGCTGTCGCAATGGTTCCTGAAGATCACCGACTTCGCCGATGAGCTATTGGCGGGTATCGAGACGCTGGACCGCTGGCCCGAGCGGGTCCGGGTCATGCAGTCGAACTGGATCGGCCGGTCCGAGGGCGCGCGCGTGCAGTTCGCGCTCGAAGGCGACAGCTTCGCCGGCCAGACACTCGAGATCTTCACGACCCGGCCGGACACTTTGTTCGGCGCCTCGTTCTGCGCCATCTCGGCCAATCATCCGATCGCCCAGCGGCTGGCGGCGGAAGATCCGGCCATCGCCGCGTTCAACGCCGACTGCAACCGCATGGGCACGTCGGAAGCCGCGATCGAGACGGCCGAGAAGCTCGGCCTGAAGACCCGCGTCTCCGTCGCCCATCCGTTTCTGCCCGGCGTCAGCCTGCCAGTTTATATCGCGAATTTCGTGCTGATGGAGTACGGCACCGGCGCCATTTTCGGCTGCCCGGCCCATGACCAGCGCGATCTGGATTTCGCCCGCAAATATGACCTTCCGGTCAATGTCGTGGTGCGACCGCCCGATGGCCCGGCGCCCGAGATCGGCACCGAGGCGTACGTCGCCGCCGACGGCATCCTGATCAATTCGCACTTCCTGGACGGGCTCGCCGTGCCCGAGGCGAAGCGCGCAGTGATCGATCGGCTGGAAGGCCTGGCGGCCGGCCGGGGCACGATCCAATACCGCCTGCGCGATTGGGGCGTGTCGCGCCAGCGCTATTGGGGTTGCCCGATCCCGATCATCCATTGCGAGACATGCGGCATCGTGCCGGTGCCCGCCAAGGACCTGCCGGTCAAGCTGCCCGACGACGTCAGCTTCGACCAGCCGGGCAACCCGCTCGACCGGCATCCGACCTGGAAGCACGTCAGCTGCCCGACCTGCGGCGGCGCTGCCACGCGCGAGACCGACACGTTCGATACCTTCTTCGAATCCTCCTGGTATTTCGCGCGCTTCTGCTCGCCCCGCTCGGACCAGGCGTTCGACCGCCCGGACGTCGATTACTGGCTGCCGGTCGACCAATACATCGGCGGCATCGAGCATGCGATCCTGCATCTGCTCTATTCGCGCTTCTTCGTGCGCGCGCTCAGGGCCTGCGGCTATCTGGATCTGGCCGAACCGTTCGCAGGGTTGTTCACCCAGGGCATGGTCTGCCACCAGACCTATCAGGATGCCGCCGGCCAGTGGCTCTATCCGGAACAGGTCACGATCGGCGAAGACGGCGTCGCGACCTCGAACGGCCAGCCGGTCACAGTCGGCCGGCTGGAAAAGATGTCGAAGTCGAAGAAGAACCTGGTCGGCCTGGAAGACATCGTGTCGAGCTACGGCGCCGACACCGCCCGCCTGTTCCTGCTGTCGGACAGCCCGCCCGAGCGCGACCTGGAATGGACCGAGTCCGGCGTCGAGGGCACCTGGCGCTACGTCAACCGGCTGTTCCGGCTGATCTACGAGCATCGCGACCGGCTGACGCCGATCGGCACCAAGACCGACGATACTGGCGAGACCCGGCGCCTGGTCCATAAGACCATCGCCGCCGTCACCGAGGATCTGGAGCAGTTCCGCTTCAACCGCGGCGTCGCCCGCCTGCGCGAACTGTCGAACCATCTGGAGGGCGTCGTCGGCACGGTCGACGGCACGGTCCTGCGCGAGGCCCTGGAGGTTCTGGTCACGCTGATCGGCCCGATGATGCCGCATCTGGCCGAAGAGCTATGGCACTTGATGGGCCATGAGGCCCTGCTGATCGACCAGAGCTGGCCGGTGGCCAATCCCGATCTGGTGCGCGACGATACGGTCAAGCTCGCGGTCCAGGTCAATGGCAAGCTGCGCGGGATGCTGGAGCTGCCGCGCGACGTCGGCGAGGAGCAGGCGCGGGTTGCAGCGCTCGCGATGCCCGAGGTACAACGGATGCTCGAAGGCAAACCCGTCCGTAAGGTCGTCGTCGTCCCGAACAGGGTGATCAATGTCGTGGCGTAACCGCCTCCTCGCCATCGTCGGAACCGGCCTGCTGGGCGCGAGCATGGCCGGCTGCGGCTTTCATCCGCTTAACGCCGATCATGGCCATGACGGGTTCGACACGACGCTCGCCTCGGTCCAGGTCGACCAGATCCGCGATCGGCTGGGCCAAGTGCTGACCAATCAGCTGCGCGACGGGTTCAATCCGACCTCGGCAGGGGTTCCGGCGCGCTATAAGCTGGAGGTCGCCTTGACCAGCGACCAATATGATTCCGCCCTGCGCTCCGACGGTACCGCCAGCCATACCTCGATCCGGATCAGCGCCGATTATGTCCTGCGCAATCTGGCCGACAATAAGCCGGCGCTGACCGGCAAGGTCCGCTCCGACAACGGTCTCGACGTGATCGACAATCAATATGCCAACACGATCGGCGTGAAGACCGAGGAGCTGCGTGCCGTGCACGATGTCGGCGATCAGATCCATGAGAAGATCGCGATCTATCTGCGCCAGACCGCTGCCAAGCCGTAAGGCCTGATGAAATTCACCGGCGCGCAGCTCGCCAATTTCCTGAAACGGCCCGATGAGACCATCACCGTCGCCCTGGTATTCGGGCCCGATGAAGGCCTGGTGCGCGAGCGGGCCGACGCCCTGGTCAAGGCCGTGCTGGGCGATGCCCGCGACGACCCGTTCCGTTTGGCCCTGCTGACTGCAGACACGATCCGCAAGGACCCCGCCAGCCTGGCCGACGAGGCGGCCGCCATGAGCCTGATGGGCGGCCGACGGGTCGTGCGCGTCCGCGACGCGGCCGACGGCATCTCCGCCTCGCTGAAGCATGTGCTGGAAACCGGCCGCGCCGGCGATGCGCTGCTGGTGCTCGAGGCCGGCGACCTCGGCAAATCCTCCTCGCTGCGCAAGCTGTGCGAGGCCGACGGCAAGGCCGCCGCCATTCCCTGCTATGCCGACGGCCCGCGCGAAATCGCCGGTCTGATCCGCGACACGCTGCAGGCTCAGCGCATTTCGGTCGACGACGACACGGTCGAGTATCTAGTCGGCAATCTGGGCGGCGACCGCGCCGTCAGCCGGCAGGAAATCGAGAAGCTCGTGCTCTATGCCGGCGCCGGCGGCCGGATCGAGCTGGCGGACGCGATCGCCTCGGTCGGCGATTCCAGTGCGCTCGAGCTGGAGGACGTGATCTATGATTCGCTCGACGGCCGCACCGCGACCATCGATGCCGCCCTTTCCCGCCTGTTCCTCGAAGGCCAGGCGCCGGTCTCGATCGTGCGCGCCGTGATGCGGCACACCCAGCGCCTGCATTTCTGCGCCGCCCAGGTCGCCGGCGGACAGCCGCTCGATCTGGTCGTGCGCGGGCTACGCCCGCCGGTCTTCTTCAAATATACCGATCGGTTCCGGCGCCAGGCCGAGCAATGGCCGCAGGAGCGCTGCGAGCGGCTGCTCAAGCGACTGACCCAGGCCGAGCTGGATTTGAAACGCACCGGCTATCCGGACGAAACCATCTGCCGGCATCTGTTGATTCACATCGCCAGAATTGGGCCGATTCGACGCTGATTTCCTGGCCATGATGATCCAGGTCGGCGCGGCAGCCGTGCTACCGGGCGGCGTCGCCTTCATCATCTCGCGCGACATTTCCGGCTCGATCACCTGTCTGCAGCAGCAAGACCGCGACCGCGAATGACGATCTTATATTTAACGCAACCGCTTCAACAGATGGTCGAGCTGGTCGAGCGTGCGGTAGGAAATGACGACCTCGCCACCGGAGCCCTGCGTCTTGATCTTGACCGCGAGACCGAGCGAGCCGGTCAGCTCGCGCTCCAGTGCCAGCGTGTCCGCGTCCGGCGTCACGCCACCGGATGACTTGCCCGACGCGGGTTTGCGGCCCTGCTGGACCAGCGCCTCGACCTGGCGCACGTTCAGGCCGCGCTCGACGATCTCGTCGGCGAACGCCTCGGCCCGTTCGACGCCGAGCAACGCGCGGGCATGGCCGGCCGTGAGCTTGCCCTCGGTCAGCAGCCCCCTCACCTTCTCGCCCAGACCGAGCAGCCGCATCGTGTTGGCGACATGGCTCCGGCTCTTGCCGACGGCCTTGGCCAGCTCGTCCTGGGTATGGCCGAATTCCTCGGTCAGGCGGGCATAGGCCTCGGCTTCCTCCAGCGCATTCAGGTCTTCGCGCTGCAGGTTTTCGACCAGCGCAATTTCCAGCGTCTCGCGATCGGTCAGATCGCGGACGATGACCGGCACGTCGTGCAGTTGGGCCTTCTGCGCCGCCCGCCCGCGGCGCTCGCCCGCGATCAGCTCATAGGCATTCTGGATCGTCGGATGGACCCGGACCAGCAGCGGCGACAGGATGCCCTTGTCGCGGATCGAGTCGACCAGACCGGCCAGCTTCTCGTCGTCGAACACCCGGCGCGGCTGATAGCGGCCCGGATGGATCTGGCCGATCGCGACCGTGCGCGATGGCTTGCGCGCCGCTTCCGCATCGGATTCCGAGTCTTCGCCGAACAGCGCCGACAGGCCGCGGCCCAGTTTGCGTGGCTTGCTTTCTTCCGCCATGGCGCGGGCCCTCGTCTTGAACTCGCTCAATGCGCATAGTCCTGTTCGCGGTAGAGGACCTCGCTGGCGAGGTGGATGTAGGCCTGCGACCCGGCACAGCGCCAATCATACAACAGCACCGGCTTGCCGTGGCTCGGCGCCTCGGAGATGCGGACATTGCGCGGGATGGTCGTGTTGTACACCTTCTCGCCGAAATAGCCGCGCACGTCGGACGCGACCAGGTCGCAAAGATTATTGCGCTTGTCGAACATGGTCAGCACCACGCCCTGCAGGTCGAGCGATGGATTGAGCGACTTCTTGACCCGATCGATCGTGCGGACCAGATGGCTCAAGCCCTCCAGCGCGTAGAATTCGCATTGCAGCGGCACCAGCACCGCATTGGCCGCGACCATGCCGTTCAAGGTAAGCAGGCCGAGCGACGGCGGGCAGTCGAGCAGGACATAGTCATAGACCACCTTGAGCTTCTCGATCGCGTCCTTCAGACGGAACTCGCGGCGTTCGACGGTGACCAGCTCGATCTCGGCGCCGGCGAGCTCGACCGAGGCCGGCACGAGTTGCAGGCCCGGAACCGAGGTCGAGACCAGCGCTGCGCCGATCTCGTCCATGCCCATCAGCACTTCGTAGCTGGTGATGACGCGCTGCTTCTGGCTGACGCCAAGACCGGTCGAGGCGTTGCCCTGCGGATCCAGATCGATCAGCAGCACGCGCTTTTCCGCGGCGGCCAGCGCCGTTGCCAGATTGATGGCGGTGGTGGTCTTGCCGACCCCGCCCTTCTGGTTCACCACCGCGAAAACGCGTGGCGATTTGGGAAGGGACTTGCCAGCACCGGCGATGCCGATCGCCTCGCTACTACCGCTCACGGGCCGGGGACTCCACTTCGAGGATCACGCCAGAAGGATCGGAGCGGCTGGGCCGCTCCGTGACACTCATGTGCCAGGTTTTACGGGCTTCGGTCAATTCATCGGCCTGACGCGCGCCTTTGAGAAATACGCACTTGCCAGCAGGTTTCAGAAAGCGAACCGCATGGTCCAGCAAATGTGTGAGCGGCGCAAGCGCTCGTGCGGTCACGATATCGGCTTCGATCGCCGGCGCCGCCTCGATGCGCTTGTTGTGGATGGTGACGTTGGTATCGGTCACCCGCGCGGCTTCATGCAGAAAGGCGCATTTGCGGGCGTCGGACTCGATGAGATGGACCTGCGGACCGCCGAGAATGGCGAGGATCAGGCCAGGCAGCCCGGCGCCGCTGCCGAGATCGACCAGGACGCCGGCCCCGGCGACCCGTTCGTGGATCTGGGCGGAGTCGAGAATATGTCGGCGCCAGACATCCGGCAGCGTCGCCGGACCGACCAGATTGATCTTCGCATTCCACTTCGTCAGCAGGGCGACATAGGCGGCGAGCCGCTCCTGTGTTTCACGTGAAACATCGAGCAGCGCGGCAAAATCAGCCCGGGTGAACGGCGCGCTCATCGCGCGGCCGATGTTTCACGTGAAACATCGCTAGCAGCGTTTAGACCAGCCATCTTTACGCCGAGAACCGTTGCTTGCCGCGGCGGACATGCTTCAACAAAGCCATAAGCGCCGCCGGCGTTACGCCCGGGATTCGACCCGCCGCGCCGAGCGTCGCCGGGCGCACGGCGACCAGCTTCTGACGCACCTCGTTGGACAGGCTGCCGACCCCGGCATAATTCAGATCCGCCGGCAACTCGAGTTGTTCGTCGCGGCGGAACGCGGCGATGTCGGCCTCCTGCCGTCTGATATAGGTGGCGTAGCGGCAATCGATCTCGATCTGCCCGGCCACATCCGGCCGGAGATCCGCCAACACCGGCCAGACCGCGGCCAGGCGCTTCAGGTCCATCTCGGGATGGGCCAGCAACTGCGCGACCGACCGGATCTGGCCATCGGCGTTGACGGTGATGCCGTGGCGCTGCAATGCCGGCGGCGTCATGGCCAAGCCATCGACCAGGGCTCGGGCCTGGATCAGCGCCGCCCGCTTCGCCGTCCAATGCCGCATCCGCGCCATACCGATGCAGCCGATGGCCAGACCGAGATCGGTCAGCCGCCGGTCGGCATTGTCCGCGCGCTGCAACAGCCGGTATTCGGCGCGCGACGTGAACATCCGGTAAGGCTCGCTCGTGCCGCGCCCGATCAGGTCGTCGATCATCACGCCGATGAAGGCATCGGCCCGGTCGAGCGTGAAAGCCGACGAACCGCCGGCGGCCAGCGCGGCATTGAGACCCGCGACCAGCCCCTGCCCGGCCGCTTCCTCATAGCCCGTGGTGCCGTTGATCTGGCCGGCCAGATAAAGCCCGGGAATGCGCCGGGTCTCCAGCGTCGCCGACAGTTCGCGCGGATCGACGAAATCATATTCGATCGCGTAGCCCGGCCGGATCATCACGGCCTGCTCCAGCCCCGGAATCGTCCGCAGCATCGCGCGCTGGACGTCTTCCGGCAGCGAGGTCGAGATGCCATTCGGATAGACCGTGTCGTCGTCCAACCCCTCCGGCTCCAGAAAGATCTGATGCCGTTCGCGGGCGCCGAAGCGCACGACCTTATCCTCGATCGACGGGCAATAGCGTGGGCCGGTGCCTTCGATCTGGCCGGAATAGACCGGCGCCTGGTCGAGATTGGCCCGGATCAGGTCGTGGGTCGCAGGCGTCGTGGCCGTGATATGGCAGGCGATCTGCGGCGTGGTGATCTTCGACGTCAGGAACGAGAACGGTTCCGGCGGATCGTCGCCCGGCTGCGCCTCGAGCCGGCCCCAGGCGATGGTCCGGCCGTCGAGCCGCGCCGGCGTCCCGGTCTTCAGCCGGCCGAGCGCAAAGCCGGCCCGGCCCAACGTCTGGCTCAGGCCGAGCGATGGCGCCTCCCCGACCCGGCCGGCCGGGATCTTTCTCGGCCCGATGTGGATCAGGCCGCGCAGGAACGTGCCCGTGGTCAGCACGACCCGCCCGGTTGCGATCGTGCGGCCATCGCCCAGCACCACGCCGGCGACCCGGCCGGCGGCATCCAGGCTCAGATCCTCGACCGCGCCTTCGATCACGGTCAGAGCTTCGTATTCGGCCAGCAGGTCGGTCATTGCCTGGCGATAGAGCTTTCGGTCGGCCTGGGCGCGCGGGCCGCGCACCGCCGGTCCCTTCGACCCGTTCAGCATGCGGAACTGGATGCCGGCCCGATCGATCGCCCGGCCCATGACCCCATCGAGCGCGTCGATCTCGCGTACGATATGGCCCTTGCCGAGCCCGCCGATCGCCGGATTGCACGACATCTCGCCGATAGTCGCGCGCTGATGGGTGACGAGCGCGGTGCGGGCGCCCAGGCGCGCCGAGGCTGCTGCGGCCTCGCAGCCGGCATGGCCGCCGCCCACGATGACGACGTCGAATTTATTCGGTGAATTCATAGCGGCCGGACATTACGCCGAGCGGGCCGGTCCCGTCAAAGCGCTACTTGCCGATACAGAAATCCCGGAAGATCACATCGAGCAGGTCTTCGACATCGACCCGGCCGGTGATCCGGCCGAGCGCGCGGACCGCAAGCCGCAGATCCTCGGCGACCAAGGCCGGATCGGCGCCGGCGACAGCGCGCGACAGACTCACGACGCATTCCTCCAAGGCGGCGCGGTGGCGCTCCCGGGTCACGATCGGCGCATCGCCACCCAACATACCCTCGGCCCGCGCGGCCAGCGCTTCGATCAGCCCGCCCAGTCCCTGCCCGGTCGCGGCCGACACTGCCAGCCCCCCGCTCGGCGGGTCGAGCAAATCGACCTTGTTCCACACCAGCAGCGTCGCCGCATTGCGCATCGCCGCAAAGCCTTCCAGCTTCTCCGGCGCCCCGGCATCGAGCACCAGCAGCCGCAGATCCGCGCTCTCGGCCCGCGCCTGGGCGCGGCGGATACCCTCGGCTTCGATCGGATCGGCACCGTCGCGAATACCCGCGGTATCGGCCAGGATGACCGGGTAGCCACCCAAATCCAGATGAACCTCGATCACGTCGCGGGTCGTGCCGGCCTGAGCCGAAACGATCGCCGCATCGCGCCCGGCGAGCGCGTTCATCAGACTGGATTTGCCAGAGTTCGGCGGCCCGATCAGGGCAACCGACAGACCATCGCGCAGGATCTCGCCGCGCCGGCCATCCGCCAGCCGGGCCACGATCTCGTGCTGCAGGGTTTCCGCAACGATCCGGGCCGGCCCCAGCAGATCGTCAGGCAGGTCCTCGTCGGGAAAATCGATCGCCGCCTCGACATGGGCCAACGTCCGGGTCAGGCGCAGGGCCCAGCCTTCCGCGATGCGGGCGAAGCCGCCGGTCATCTGACCCAGCGCCTGGCGCCGCTGGGCCGCCGTCTCGGCCTCGATCAGATCACCCAGCCCCTCGACCTGGGTCAGGTCGAGCTTGCCGTTCAGGAACGCCCGCCGGCTGAACTCCCCGGGCTCGGCCATCCGGCAATGCTCGATCCCCCCGAGCGCCGCCAGCAGGGCCGCCACCACGGCCAGGCCGCCATGCACGTGAAACTCGGCGACATCCTCGCCGGTGAAGCTGGCGGGGCCTGGAAACCACAGCACCAGGCCCTGATCGATCGCCTCCCCCGACGCCGGATCGGTCAGTGCGGCAAATCGCGCCAACCGAGGCGCCGGGAGGACGCCCGACAGGCGTTCCAGACTCGGTCCCGCCATCGGGCCGGAGACTCGGACGATCGCCACGCCGGCCCGGCCGCGGGCCGTCGCCGGGGCGAAAATCGTCGGTTCCGCGTTCATGGCTCGTCAGACTTTCGGCGGCACTTGGTCGGGCGACAGGCGCAACCGCTCGACCGTCTCGCCTTTGATCAGGTGCGTCGCCAGGATCTCGTCGATATCCTCGCGCGTCTTGTAGCCATACCAGATGCCTTCGGGATAGATCACCATGGTCGGCCCCAGCTCGCAGCGGTCCAGACAGCCGGCGCTATTGACGCGGGTCGCCGGCAGCCCCAATTCCTTGACGCGTACCTTCATGTAATCCCTGAGATTTTCCGATCCGCCCTCGGCACAGCAACCGCGCTTGTGCCCCGGCGGTCTGACATTGGTGCAGCAGAATATATGGGTCTGGAAATAGGGTCGCTCGGCGGTATCCATCGTCGCTCCTGACTGATCAACCCGGTTCTTGGCCTGATGCCGGAAAACCTAATAGGATGCGCCGCTTGGAACAATGGCGGCGCGCAGACCGTCTCTCGAGGTGCCATGGCAGCGAACCAGCTTGCAGCTGAAACCAGCCCCTACTTGCTGCAGCACAAGGACAATCCGGTCCATTGGCGGGCCTGGGGTCCGAATGCGCTCGCCGAGGCCCAGGCGCAGGGCAAGCCGATTCTGCTCTCGGTCGGCTATGCCGCCTGCCACTGGTGCCATGTCATGGCGTCGGAAAGCTTCGAGAACCCGGCCATCGCCAGCGTCATGAACGAGCTCTATATCCCGATCAAGGTCGATCGCGAGGAGCGGCCGGACATCGATGCGATCTATCAACAGGCGCTGGCGCTGATGGGCGAACAGGGTGGCTGGCCGTTGACCATGTTCCTGACCCCGGCCGGTGAGCCGTTCTGGGGCGGGACCTATTTCCCACCGACCCAGCGCTGGGGCCGGCCCGGTTTCCCGGAGGTCCTGCGCGGTGTCGCCGCGCATTACCAACGCGACCCGGACAAGATCGCCAAGAATGTCCAGGCCCTGGCCAACGGGCTGGCGCAGCAGTCGGCCGCCCGGCCGGGCGAAGCCGAGATCGCGCCCGAGCTGCTCGACCAGATCGCCGAACGGCTGGCCAAGACGGTCGATCCGATCCATGGCGGCTTCGGCCAGGCGCCGAAGTTTCCCAACCCGTCCAATCTCGAACTGCTATGGCGTGGCTGGCGCCGGTCGGGCCTGGAACTGTGCCGCGACCGGACGCTGCTGACGCTCGATGCCATGTGCCAGGGCGGCATCTATGACCATCTCGGTGGCGGCTTCGCGCGCTATTCGACCGACGAGCAGTGGCTCGCCCCGCATTTCGAGAAGATGCTCTACGACAACGCCCAGCTGATCGGTCTTCTGGTTCTGGCCTGGCAGGAGACCCGCTCGCCGCTCTATGCCGCGCGGATCGACGAGACGATTGGGTGGGTGTTGCGCGAGATGCGCGCACCCGACGGTGGGTTTTCCTCCACGATCGATGCCGATGCCGAGCATGAGGAAGGCAAGTTTACCGTCTGGTCGGAAGCCGAGATCGACCGGCTGCTGGGATCCGAATCGGCGCTGTTCAAGGCGCACTACGACGTGACGCCGGGCGGCAATTGGGAAGGCAAGACCATTCTCAATCGTCGCGGGCGGCCGGAACTGGATCATCCCGAGGTCGAAGCCGCCCTCACCCGCGGCCGTGCCATCCTGTTCCAGGCGCGTTCGACCCGGGTCCATCCAGGCCTGGACGACAAGGTGCTGGCCGATTGGAACGGCATGATGATCGCGGCCCTGGCCGAGGCCAGTCAGGCATTCGACCGGCCCGAATGGCTGGCGGCCGCGACCCAAGCCTGGGACTTCGTTACCACCCGGCTGATGCCGGCCGACGACCGGCTGTACCATTCCTGGCGCGCCGGCCGACACCACCCCGGCACGCTCGACGATTATGCCGACATGGCCCGCGCGGGCCTCGCCCTCTACGAGGCAACCGGCACCGCGGCCTATCTGGATCAGGTCGTGCGCTGGGTCGGCGTGCTGGAGCGGCATTTCCGCGATCCTGCCGGCGGCTTTTTCTTTACGGCGGACGATACCGAGGCCTTGATCGTCCGCACCAAGAATGCCAATGACAATGCCGTGCCCGCCGGAAACGGCGCGCTCGTCCATGTCTTCGCCCGGCTCTGGGCACTCACCGGCCAGGAAACCTATCGCCGGGCTCTCGATGCCCAGATCGGCGCCTTTGCCGGCGAAATCGAGCGCAATTTCTATCCGCTCGGTACCTATCTCAACGGCATCGACCTCGCCTTGCGCACTGTTCAGATCACGATCCTGGGAGCACGGGACGCCAGTGATACCAAAGCCTTGCTCCACGCGGTCAACGGTGTGAGCCTGCCAAACCGGCTGATCCAGATGGTGGCCCAGACCGAAGCGTTGCCCGCCAATCATCCGGCCGCCGGTAAGGCCCGTCCTAACGGCATTGCGACGGCCTATGTCTGCGTCGGCCAGACATGCTCGCTGCCGCTTTCCGACCCTACGGCCCTCACGGCCGCACTTTCGCGAATCTAACCCACCTGCTGTAGAGGCTGCACGATGAGCACTATTTCGATCGATACCCGTGATGGCACGATGACGGCCTACCTGGCCCTGCCGACCGGGGGCACCGGCCCAGGCATCGTGCTGATTCAGGAGATTTTCGGCGTCAACCAGGTCATGCGCGATCTGGCCGACGAACTGGCGTCCCAGGGTTATGTCGTCGCCTGCCCCGACCTGTTCTGGCGCATCGAGCCCGGCATCGACATCAGCGACAAGACCGAGGCCGAATGGGCCAAGGCGTTCGACCTGTTCAAAACGTTTCACGTGGAACATGGCGTGCGCGACCTGCGCGCTACGCTCGCCGCGCTGCGCGCCTATCCGGGCGTCACCGGCAAGGTCGGCGCCGTCGGCTATTGCCTCGGCGGCAAGCTCGCCTACCTGATGGCGGCCCATACCGATGTCGACTGCGCCGTCGGTTATTACGGCGTCGGCCTGCAGGACATGCTCGGCGACGCCAGCCAGATCCATAAGCCGCTGATGCTCCATATCGCGGGCCAGGATTCCTTCACGCCGCCGGCAGCACAGGCCAAGATCCACGCCGCGCTCGACCATCATCCCCATGTGTCGATCCATGATTTCCCGTCGAACGAACATGCCTTCGCCCGGGTCGGCGGCGCGCATTACGATGCTGCCGAAGCACTGATCGCCAACGGCCTGACCTATGATTTTTTCAAGCGTCACCTCGGCTAGCGCGCTTTCCGTCCGGATGACTTCATCCGGACGATCAGAAGTCGCGCCAGATCAACAACATCCGGGCGATAACCGATCAAGTGTGATCGGTTATCTCTCTAGACCGGAGCCAGCCCATGACCCATGCCATCCGCATCCATAAGCCGGGCGGGCCGGAAGCGCTCGTCTGGGACGAGATCCAGGTTGGATCGCCCGGCCCAGGCCAGATCCGGCTGCGCCATACCGCTGTCGGGCTCAATTTCATCGATGTCTATCACCGCACCGGACTCTATCCCCTGCCCTTGCCACTGATCATCGGCAGCGAGGGGGCTGGCGTGGTCGAAGAGTTGGGGCCGGGCGTCGCCGGCCTGCAACCAGGCGACCGCGTCGCCTATGCCGGCGTGACCGGTGCCTATGCCGAGGCCCGGCTGATCCAGGCCAACCGGGTCGTCAAGATTCCGGCCGGGATCACCGACCACCAGGCCGCGGCGATGATGTTGCAGGGCATGACCGTCCGCTACCTGATCCGCGAGGTCTATACTGTAAAGGCCGGCGACACGATCCTGATCCATGCCGCCGCCGGCGGCGTCGGCATGATCCTGTGCCAATGGGCCAACGCGCTCGGCGCCACGGTCATCGGCACCGTGTCGAGCGACGAGAAGGCAGAGTTGGCCAAAGCCCACGGCTGCCATTATCCGATCGTCTATACGCGCGAGGATTTCCAGAAGCGGGTCATGGAAATTACCGCGGGGAAGAAACTGCCGGTCGTTTATGATTCGATCGGCAAGGACACCTTCATGCAGTCGCTCGACTGCCTGCGCCCACGGGGCCTCATGGCCATGTTCGGCCAGGCGTCGGGCTCGCCGCCGCCGATGGAGATCAATCTGCTGGCTCAGAAGGGCTCGCTCTATCTGACCCGGCCGACGCTCGGTACCTTCATCGCCACCGCCGAGGATCTGAAGACCACCGCCGACGATCTGTTCGACGTCGTCTCCAACGGTAAGGTCAAAATCTCGGTCAACCAGACCTACGCACTGAAGAATGCGGCACAAGCCCATCGCGATCTCGAAGCGCGTAAGACGACGGGATCGACCGTCCTCACGGTATGAGCCAATAAAAACGGCGGCACATTCGAATGTGCCGCCGTTTTCTTTTCCGTCTGATCAATCAGATCAAGTATTCATCGCATCGAAGAACTCGGCATTGCTCTTCGACTGCTTGAGCTTGTCGAGCAGGAATTCCATACCATCGACCACGCCCATGGGCATGAGCACGCGGCGCAGCACCCACATCTTCGACAGCGTGCCCTTCTCGACCAGCAGCTCTTCCTTGCGCGTGCCCGACTTGGTGATGTCGAGCGACGGGAAGGTCCGCTTGTCGGCGACCTTGCGATCGAGCACGATTTCCGAATTGCCGGTGCCCTTGAACTCTTCGAAGATCACCTCGTCCATGCGCGATCCGGTATCGATCAGCGCGGTCGCGATGATGGTGAGCGAACCACCCTCTTCGATATTGCGCGCGGCGCCGAAGAAGCGCTTCGGGCGCTGCAGCGCGTTCGCATCGACACCGCCGGTCAGCACCTTGCCCGAGGACGGCACGACCGTATTGTAGGCACGCGCCAGGCGGGTGATCGAGTCCAGCAGGATGACGACGTCGCGCTTGTGTTCCACCAGGCGCTTGGCCTTCTCGATCACCATCTCGGCGACCGAGACATGGCGCGAGGCCGGCTCGTCGAAGGTCGAGCTGACGACTTCGCCCTTCACCGAGCGGGCCATGTCGGTCACTTCTTCCGGGCGCTCGTCGATCAGCAGCACGATCAGATAGACTTCAGGATGATTCTGCGAGATCGCGTGGGCAATATTCTGCAGCATCACGGTCTTGCCGGTGCGCGGCGGCGCCACGATGATCGCGCGCTGGCCCTTGCCGAGCGGGGCGATCAGGTCGATCACCCGGGTCGTCATGTCCTTGCGCGTCGGATCCCGGTTTTCCAGCGACAGCTTCTCGTCCGGATAGAGCGGTGTCAGATTGTCGAAATTGATGCGGTGGCGGACCCGGTCCGGCTCGTCGAAATTGATCGAGTTGAGCTTCAGCAGGGCGAAATAGCGCTCGCCATCCTTGGGCGCGCGGATCTGGCCCTCGACCGTGTCGCCGGTGCGCAGGCCGAAACGGCGGACTTGGCTTGGGCTGACGTAGATATCGTCCGGGCCGGGCAGGTAGTTCGCTTCCGGCGAGCGCAGGAAGCCGAAGCCATCCTGCAGGATCTCCAGCACGCCATCACCGAAGATCGCAACGTCGTTCTCGGCCAGCTGCTTCAGGATCGCGAACATCATGTCCTGCTTGCGCAGGGACGAGGCGTTCTCGATCTGCAGTTCCTCAGCAAAGGCGAGGAGCTCGGCCGGGGTCTTGCGCTTGAGTTCCTGGAGATTCATCGGTGCGGTCGCAGTACGGAAGAAGGAATGGGAAAGCCCGAGATGACATGAGCCGCGCAAGGGGGCAGGACGGACCTACCGGGATGCAACCGGACACGCGAAGACATTTTCGGGAAAGAGACGCGCCGGAGAGACCGGCTGCGTCGGTTATTTAGGCGAGCCGGGGCCCCAAGTCAATGCGTTCGAAAAAAACCTCTGCCTACTCGCTGGGTGCCCTAACCGTTCAGAACGGCTTCACCACCACCAGAATCACGATCGCGATCATGATGACGGTCGGCACCTCGTTGATCATACGATAGAAACGCGCGGAGTGCCGATTCCGATCCTCCGCAAATGCATGACGCCACGCGCTGAAGAAATGCTGCATGATCAGCATCGCCAGAACGAGGCCCAGCTTGGCGTGTATCCAGCCCTGCTGCCAATCGACGATGCCGGGGATCGACAGCAGCAATCCGCCGAACAGCAGGGTCGCCAGCATCGCCGGCAGCATGATGGCGCGGGCCAGGCGGCGCTCCATCACCTTGAACGTCTCTGACTGGGCCGAACCGATCTCGGCCATTGCGTGATAGACGAACAGGCGCGGCATGTAGAGCATTGCCGCCATCCAGGCGATCACGCTGATGATATGCAGCGCCTTGATCCAGGCGTACGCGCCGGCCAGAAAATCCATGATCTAACCCTTCTGGCCGCAGGGACAGCCGACCCGGTCCGGCGGACAGATCCTGCCGCCCTCGCTTGAACAGACCAGCCGATCCGAGGCGAGCGCGCGCCGCGCCTCGTCGGCCAGCCCGGCGATGAAATACGCGTCCGTATCGACCGTCGGCACCCGGACATAGGCCGGCACACCCTTCGCGTGGGCCAACTCGCGATATTCGATGTCGAGCTCGACCAGAGTTTCGGAATGTTCCGAGACGAAGGCGATCGGCACGACCAGCAGCGGCACGCCGTCGGTCCCGGCGCGGCGCACTTCCGCCTCGGTCGAGGGCCCGATCCACTCCATCGGACCGACCCGGCTCTGATAGCAGATCACCCAATCCAGCCCCGGCAGGGCGAGTTCGGCCAGCACGGCGGCGACGCTTTGCTCGACCTGGCCCTGATAGGGATCGCCGGCATCGACGATCTTCTTCGGCAAGCCATGGGCGGAGAACAGCACACGCGGCCGCTCGGTCCCGAACCTGCCGAGCCCTGCCTTGATTCGCGCGGCGACGGCGGCAGCGAAGCCGGGATTGGCTGGATAGCAGCACAGGGTGACCGTCGGCACCGCGAGCCCTGCCCGGTTCGCCTGCTGTTGCCATTCGGTAACCGACGAGCTGGTCGTGGTCGTGGAATATTGCGGATAGAGCGGCAACAGCAGGATCCGATCCGGAGCCCAGGCCTTGACCGCAGCGACCTGGGTATCCGCCCGCGGCCGCCAATAGCGCATGGCGATGAAACATTTGAAGTCCGGCCCGAGTGCCGCCTCCAACGCCCGGGCCTGCGCCTCGGTGTTGGGCAGGATCGGCGACCGGCCACCCATCTGCGCATAGATCTTTTGCGCTGTGGGCGTCCGGCGACCGGAGATCAGCTTCGCCACCAGCCAGCGCAACGGCTGGGGCAGGTGGATGATCGCTGGATCATTGAACAGGTTGAACAGGAACGGCTGCACCGCGTCGGGCCCATCCGGGCCGCCGAGGTTGAACAGGATGACGGCGGTTTTCATGATCGTCCCGACAGATGGGGCGATTTGGCGTTTAGTCCAGTCGGTTGCGACACGAAGCGGGTCAGCCCCGCGCCGGCTTGATCGCGCGTACCAGCTCAACCAGTTTCGCCACATGTTCCGGCGGGGTCTGCGGCACGATGCCATGGCCCAGGTTGAACACGAACCGGCCGCGGCCGAGCGCGTCGGCAATGGCCCGCACGCGGGTCTCCAGCGCCTGCCCGCCGGCGACCAGCACCATCGGGTCCAGATTGCCCTGCACCGCCACGCTGGGCTGCAGCACGTCGCGGGCGAAGGCCAGCGGCATCTCCTGGTCGATCGACACGGCATCGACGCCGGTCGCCTTGGCATAGCCCAGGTATTGCGAGCCGGCCGCGCGCGGAAAGCCGATGATCGGCAGCTTCGGGTGCTTTTCCTTCAGCGCCGAGACGATGCGCTTGGCCGGCGCGACGACCCAGCGTTCGAACGCCTCGCCCTCAAGCGCGCTCGCCCAACTGTCGAACAATTGCACGACTTCGGCACCGGCGCGGACCTGGGCGTCCAGATGGACGATTGTCGCCTCGATCAGCAGCTCCATCAGCGTCTCGAAGCCTGCCTTGTCCTCGGTTGCGAACCGGCGGCTGGCCTCGAACGTCCGGCTGCTGCCGCCCTCGATCATGTAGGTGGCGACGGTCCAGGGCGCTCCCGCGAAACCGATCAGCGTGGTTTCGGGCGGAAGATCCTGCTTCAGGCGCGCCACGGTTTCATAGACCGGCGCCAGACGCTCGATCATGCCGTCGAGCGACAGTGCCGCGAGACCGGCTGCTTCCCGGATCGGATCGAGCTTGGGGCCCTCTCCATCCTGGAAGCCGACTTTCTGGTTCAGCCCCCACGGGACGACGAGAATATCCGAGAACAGGATCGCGGCGTCGAAGCCGAAACGCCGGATCGGCTGCAACGTCACCTCGGTCGCCAGTGCCGGATTGAAGCACAGGTCGAGGAAGCCGCCGGCCTTGGCCCGCACTTCCCGATATTCCGGCAGATACCGTCCGGCCTGGCGCATCAGCCAAAGCGGGTGACGATCGACGACGGCGCCCCGCAGGGCGCGCGGCAATAGTTTTTCTTCTGTTCTCATGGCGCCGATTGTCCGTCCGCGTCTGGGGCTTGTCCACCTTGCCATACATCAAATGGAAGGGCTTTGATGAAAATAAGGGGGTGGTGGTAGTAGATGGCTGTGGGCAACGGGGATTACCGTTATCCTCCAAACGATCCACAGGCCGGCACCCGCCTGTCCGAAAACGGGCCGAACCCTGTGGATAATTTATGGCGACCGACGGCAAAAACCAGACTTACCCTCGCCGTAGCGAGGATTTGGAGATTGGGGATAACGGGGATTTCGCGCCGCCTGGCCCGGGCTATCCCCGGACTTCGGACCGGTCGGCCCGCTCTATCCCAAGGGGTACGACTCACCGGGCGATAAACACGGCAATGGGGATCGAATTCGGCGCTTGTGGGAAAACGGCGACTTATCCCCACTAACCCGGAAGTTCTCCACAGCAACGAGGAAACTTTTGTGACCGTCAACCGTTTCCACCTCCACCTCGTCTCGGATTCGACCGGCGATACCGTGCATGCGCTGGCGCGCGCCTGCCTGGTGCAGTTCGAAGATGCCGATCCGATCGAACATATCTGGTCGATGGTGCGCACGCGCGCCCAGGTCGAACGGGTCGCGGCCGGGATCGAGGCCAACCCGGGGGTCGTGCTCTATACGCTGGTGAACGAGCATCTGCGCCAGCCGCTGCAGGAGCGTTGCCGGGCGCTCGGCATGCCGGCGATTCCCGTGCTGGACCCGGTCATCGGCGTGTTCGGCTCGTTCCTCGGCCGGCGAGCCCGCGCGCTGCCGGGTCAGCAACACGCGCTCAACCACGAATATTTCGCCCGCATCGACGCCATGACCTTCGCCATGACCCATGACGACGGCCAGGCGTCCTGGGGGCTGAACCTGGCCGATGTCGTGCTGGTCGGCGTGTCGCGCTCGTCCAAGACGCCAACCTGCATCTATCTCGCCAACCGCGGTATCAAGGCGGCCAACGTGCCGCTGGTCCCGGGCGTACCGCTACCGCCCGAATTGTTTCTGGCCGACAAGCCGCTGATCGTCGGGCTGACCAACGATCCGGAACGGCTGGTCGCCTTGCGGCGCAACCGGCTGAACAGCCTGCAGAGCGATCCGGAAATCGACTATGTCGATCTGGAAGCGGTCCAGGCCGAGGTCGTCGCCGCCCGCCGCCTGTGCCAGGAGCATAAATGGCCGGTGATCGATGTCACCCGCCGCTCGATCGAGGAAACCGCGGCCGCGATCCTGAAGCTGGTCGCCAAGCGCCAGGGCCTGGACGCGTGAGACACCCCGTGATCCTGGCCTCCGCCAGCCAGACCCGCCTCACCTTGCTGCGCCAGGCCGGCCTGGCGGTCGAGGCGATCGCGCCCTCGGTCGACGAGCAGGAAATGAAGGCAGCGTTCCAGGCCGAGAAAGCACCGGCCGAGGCCTGTGCCGAAGCCCTGGCCGAGTTGAAGGCGGTCCGGATCTCCCAGCGCAACCCGGGGATCCTGGTTATCGGCGCCGACCAGATGCTCGATTGCAACGGCGTCTGGTTCGACAAGCCGGCCGATATTGCGCATGCCCGCGCCCATCTCCAGGCGCTGCGCGGCAAGACTCATCGGCTCGTGACGGCGGCGGTCGTGGCATTGAACGGCTCGCGCATCTGGCACACGATCGATACCGCCAATCTCACCATGCGCCCGTTCGGCGACGAGTTTCTGGACGCGTATCTGCACCGGGTGGGGCCGGCTGTGCTGTCCTCGGTCGGCGCCTATCATCTGGAGGGGCTCGGCGCGCAGCTGTTCAGCCGGGTCGAGGGCGATTTCTTCACCATCCTCGGACTGCCGCTGCTGCCGCTGCTGGGCTTTCTGCGCGACCACGGGGCCTTGCCGAGATGACCCCCCGGCTCAGCGGCGTCATCGGCTGGCCGGTCGGCCATTCGCGCTCGCCGGCGCTGCATGGCCATTGGCTCGCCCGTCACGGGATCGCCGGGGCCTATGTCGCCTTGCCGGTTCAGCCCGACCATCTGGAACAAGCGCTGCGCGCCCTGCCCGTCCTGGGCTTCGTCGGCTGTAACGTGACGGTGCCGCATAAGGAAGCGGCGTTCCGGCTGGTCGATCATGTCGATCGCTCGGCGGCGCGGCTGGGTGCGGTCAATACCATTCTGGTCCGGCCCGACGGCACGCTCGAAGGCCGCAATACCGACGGCGAAGGCTTCCTGAAACATCTGCAGGCGAGTGCGCCCGGCTGGAGTCCGGCCGACCGGCCGGTGCTGATGCTGGGTGCCGGCGGTGCCGCGCGGGCCATTGCCGGCGCGCTGGCCGATATCGGCGTCCCCGAAATCCGCATCGCGAACCGGACCGACGCCCGTGCCGAGAATCTGGCGCGCGCGTTCGGCGCGCCGCTTCGGGCCTGGCCCTGGGAGCATCGCGACGAGGGGCTGGCCGGCTGCAGTCTGGTCGTCAATACGACCCAGCTCGGCATGGACGGCTATCCGGCGCTCGACCTGGCGCTCGACCGGCTGCCGGCCGACGGCGTGGTCTACGATATCGTCTATAGCCCGCTGGAAACGGCTCTGCTGGCCGATGCACGCCGTCGCGGCCTGGTCGCGGTCGATGGTCTGGGCATGCTGCTGCATCAGGCGCGCGCCGGTTTTGCCGCCTGGTTCGGGGTCGAGCCCGCGGTCGACGACGCGCTGCGCCAGGCCGTGCTGGCGAGTGCGCCGCCGTGATCCTGGTCGGGCTTACGGGCTCGATCGGCATGGGAAAATCGACCGCCGCCCAGGCGCTGAAGCGCCTAGGATTGCCAGTCCATGATGCCGACGCGGCGGTGCATCGGCTGCTGGTGCCGGGCGGCGCCGCGGTGTCGGCCGTGCTGGCCGAATTTCCCGATGTCGGCACGCCCGAGGGGGGGATCGACCGGGGCCGGTTGGGCGCCCGGGCGTTCGGCGATGCGGCCGCGCTGAAACGGCTCGAGGCGATTCTGCATCCCCTGGTCGGCGCGGCGAAGCGCCGGTTTCTGGCGGCCGCCGCCCGGCGCCGCCGGCGCCTGGTCGTGCTCGACGTGCCGCTGCTATACGAGACCGGCGGCGACCGGGCGTGCGACGCGGTGCTGGTCGTCTCGGCGCCCGGCTTCCTGCAGCGGCAGCGGGTGCTGGCGCGGCCCGGCATGACTCCCGGGAAGTTCCGCGCGATCCTGGAAAAGCAGATGCCCGATGCCGAGAAGCGGCGGCGCACGCCCTATGTCATTCCAACCGGGCTCGGTCGGCGCGTCAGCCTGGATCGGCTGCGCGCGGCCTTGCGCGCCATCGACGGCTCGGTCAGCATGCGCCGCAGAATATCGGGGAATGAGCATGCGTGAGATCTGCCTGGATACGGAAACGACCGGCTTCGAGCCCGGCGAGGGTCATCGGATGGTCGAGCTTGCCTGTGTCGAGCTGATCAATCTGATGCCGACCGGCCGCGAGCTGCACCTGCATTTCGATCCGGAACGCAACATGCCGGCCGAGGCCGAGGCGGTCCACGGGCTCAGCCGCGAGTTTCTGACCGGCAAGCCCAAATTTTCCGAAAAGGCCGACGAGTTTCTGGCCTTCCTGCAGGATTCCCGGCTGGTCGCGCATAATGCCAACTTCGACGTGCGGTTCCTCAATGCCGAACTGGTCCGCGCCGGCCGGCCGAAGCTGACGTGCGCGATCCAGGATACGCTGCAGCTCGCGCGCAATAAATTCCCGGGGTCGCCGGCCAGTCTCGATGCGCTGTGCCGGCGTTTCGGCATCGACCTCAGCGAACGCGCCAAGCACGGCGCGCTGATCGATACCAAGCTGCTGGCCAAAGTCTATCTGGAGCTGATGGGCGGGTTGCAACCGGGCTTCAGCCTGGCGATCGACAGCCGTGTGACGGCCGCCGCCGCCGCCGCCGTGATCGCCAATCGCGAGCCGCGGCCGCCGCGGCCCCATGCGGCGACACCGGAGGAATTGGCGATACATGCGGCGATGATCGCCTCGCTCAAAGAGCCGGTCTGGCTGCACTGACCAAAACGGCGCCGCCCCCGGGTGGAGACGGCGCCGTTCTTCAGTCCATCAGGCTTCAGGCGTTACCGATGGTTTGGACGCCTTCGGCCGCTTCGGCTTCGGCGGCCTTGCGGCGCTGCAGCTCGGTGAAGTCGATCGGGTTGATCAGCAGCGGCGGGAAGCCGCCGTCGCGGGTCGCATCGGCGACGATGGCGCGGGCGAACGGGAACAGTAGCCGCGGCGTCTCGATCAGGATCAGCGCGGCCATGACCTCCTGGTTCACGTTCTTGAGCGTGACCACGCCGCCGTACTCCAGCTCGACCAGGAACGCGACCTCGCCGGCGACCCGGGCCTCGACCTTCAGCACCAGGACGACTTCGAAGCTTTCCTCGCCGATCTGGCGCGCCTTCACATCGACGTCGATACCCACTTCCGGCGGGGCCGATTGCTGCAGCAGGCTTTCCGGCGCACGCGGGTTCTCGAAGGACAGGTCGCGCAGATATTGCGCGTTGATGACGAGCGAGGGAGGCAGGGGAGCCTCGTCGGTCGGGCCGTTGGCGGCGGTATCGGACATGGAACTGAAGCTCCGGGACAAGAATGGAGCCGGTGGGCTAGCACGGAACGGGTGCGGGGCTCAACCGCCGAGCGGCCGTTAATCGATCCGGCGGTCGGGCGGGACCTCGCGCTCGACGATCTCGTACTCGGTTTCGATCACCGTGCGGTCCGGCTGGCCGGGCTGGGCGACATGAACCCTGCTACCGGCCTTGGCGAGCCGGCCCAGCGCCCAGGCCACGGCCAGCGCCCGCACCGGCGGGATCAGCAGCAGCAGCCCGATCGCGTCGGTGAAGAAGCCCGGCACGGCCAGCAGCAGGCCGGCGAAGACCTGCACGCCGCCATCGACCGCGACCGGCAGCGGCGTTTCGCCGGCCGTCGCGGCCGCGCGCAGCCGGACCAGGGTCGCGAAACCCTGCCGCCGGATGATCGCCATGCCCAGCATGCCGGTCAAAATGATCTCGGCCAGCGTGCCGCCGACGCCCAGATACGGGCCGATCCAGACGAAACCAGCGATTTCGATCAGCGGCACTGCCAGGAGGTACGGGAGAAAACCCATGCCGATGCTTGTCCTTTCCCGAGCTTCCGCCTATCTCTCGATCAGGGCGGGCTCGTGCCCAGTTCACTGCCGGGGCGCTTTCTGTCCCATAATCCGTCTACCGGGATGCGTCCATGGAACTCATCGATATCATTTTATTCGCCATGGTCGCGGCCTTTCTCGTCTTCCGCCTGTGGAGCGTGCTTGGGCGTCGCACCGGCAGCGAACAGCCGCCGGCGAAATCGCCCCAGCCGATCCTGGCGCCGCGCACCGGTTCGCCCGACAATGTCGTGGCACTGCCCGACCGGTCGCGGCCTTCCACGCCGCCGGCCCGTCCCTCCAATCCGCTGGAAGCGGGCCTGGCCGAAATCGGCACCGCCGATCCGAGCTTCCGTGCCGAGGCCTTCATCGACGGCGCCCGGCACGCGTTCGACCTGATCGTGAAATCCTTCGCCGACGGTGACACCGCGACGCTGCGGCCGCTGCTCAGCGACGAGGTCTATGACGTGTTTGCCGAGGCGATCCGCCATCGCCTCGCGACCAAGGAAACCGACGAGACCCGGGTCGTCACCATGCGCGATCCGGAGCCGGTCGAAGCCCGGCTCGATGGCCGCACCGCGTCGATCACGATCAAATTCGTCTCGAGCCAGATCTCCGCCACCCGCACCGCCGACGGCAAGATCGTCGATGGCGATGCCGATCGCGCCGTGGAGCATACCGACTTCTGGACCTTCGCGCGCAACGTCCGCGCGTCCGACCCGAACTGGATCCTGGCGTCGACCGGCCCGCACGAGTGAGCTTGCGGCGTCTTTCAGGCCTCGCGCTGCTGCTGGCGGCCCTTGCCGCCTGCGGCGGACCGCCGGCGAAGCCGCTGCCCGACAAGCTGAATCTTACCCGTGCCAGTTACCGCGACCTGTCCGGCTGGACCCGGGACGATCCTTCGGCGGCGCTGCCCGCCCTGCTGAAATCCTGCGCCGTGCTCGTGAAGGGCGCCGACGACCAGGCCGTGGGATTCGCCGGCACGGTCGCCGACTGGCGCGGGCCCTGCGCCGACGCGGCATTGGTGCCGGCCGGCGACCAGGCGGCGGCGCGCGCCCTGTTCGAACGCGATTTCGTGCCGTTCCGCGCGTCGAACAACGACCAGACCGAAGGCCTGTTCACCGGCTATTACGAGGCGGAACTGCACGGCTCGCTGACCAGGACCGATCGGTTCGACGTGCCGCTCTATCACCGACCGACCGATCTGGTCTCGGTCGATCTGGGCCAGTTCCGGCCCTCGCTCAAGGGCCAGCGCATCGCCGGCAAAGTCGCGGGCACCAAGCTGGTGCCCTATGCGACCCGGACCGAGATCGAGGCGGGCGCGCTGGCCGGCCATGGGCTGGAATTCGTCTGGGTCGATGATGCGACCGACGCGTTCTTCCTGGGCGTCCAGGGCTCCGGCCGGGTCATCCTGCCCGACGGCCAGGTCCTGCGCGTCGGCTATGACGGCGAAAACGGCCAACCCTATGTGACGATCGGCCGGGTGCTGGCGGCCGAGGGCGTGCCGGCCGACCAGATCACCATGCCGTACCTGCGCCAATGGATCGCCGACCATGGGCCGGACGGCACCGCGCTGATGGATAAGAATCCGTCCTACATCTTCTTTCGCGAACTGAAGGGCGATGGGCCGATGGGGGCGGAGGGTGTGGCGCTGGTGCCGGGCCGCAGCGCCGCGGTCGATCGCGGCTTCGTGCCGCTGGGCCTGCCGTTCTGGGTCGATACCACCGATCCGGTCGAGCCCTCGGGCCGGCTGCAGCGTCTGTTCGTGGCCCAGGATGTCGGCGGCGCCATCCGTGGTCCCGTCCGCGCCGACCTGTTCTTCGGCTATGGGCCCGAGGCGGCGAACCATGCCGGGCTGATGAAGGGCAAGGGTTCGTCCTGGCTGCTGCTGCCGGTGGGGGCCGCGGCGCGGCAGGTGCCGGGGACATAACGACAATTGCAATTGTCCGGGCGCTGTCCCAGGGTGGGTCGGTTTTAACCGCGGGGGTTGGTTCAGAATGGCGCCGTCAAAGCCGCGGGTCGCACTCTTCGTGACCTGTCTGGTCGATCTGTTTCGACCCACCGTCGGCTTCGCCGCGGTCAAGCTGCTCGAAGACGCCGGATGCCTGGTCGAGGTGCCGGATGCCCAGACCTGCTGCGGCCAGCCCGCGTACAATTCCGGCGACAAAGCCGACACCAAGGCGATCGCCCGCGGCGTGATCGATGCGTTCGAAGGCTACGACTATGTCGTGGCCCCGTCCGGCTCCTGCGCCGGCATGATCCACGAGCATTACGCCCGCCTGTTCGAAGACGAGCCGGAGACGTTTCAGCGCGCCCAGCACCTGGGCAACCGGACCCACGAGCTGATCTCGTTCCTGGTCGATGTGCTGGGTGTGACGACCGTCGAAGCCACCTATGCCGGCACCGCGACCTACCATGATTCCTGTTCGGGCCTGCGCGAGCTCGGCGTCAAGCAGCAGCCGCGCAGCCTGCTGAACTCGGTCGTGGGCCTGAGCCTGACCGAGCTGCCGGGGGCCGAGACCTGCTGCGGCTTCGGCGGCACCTTCTGCATCAAATATCCGGATATCTCGAACCGCATGGTCGGCGACAAGGCGGCCGACATCGTGGCGACCGGTGCCGATACGCTGCTGGCCGGCGACATGGGCTGCCTGATGAACATGGCGGGAAAGCTCAGCCGCGAGGGGCACAAGGTTTCGGTGCGCCATGTCGCCGAGGTGCTGGCCGGTCTGACCGGCGAGGTCGCCCCGATCGGCGGCAAGCTGCCCTAGGAGAGACGCCATGCAGCCGACCAGTCACGCCTTCAAGGCCAACGTCCGCGACGCGCTCGACGACAACACGCTGCAGCGCGCGCTGGGCAATATGAAGACCGGCTTCATCGGCAAGCGCGCGGCGGCGGTTGCCCGCCTGCCGGAGTTCGAGGCGCTGCGCGACCAGGGCATGGCGATCAAGAACCACACGCTGGAAAACCTGGATTTCTATCTGGAAACGTTCGAGCGCAACGTGACCCAGGCCGGCGGCCATGTGCATTGGGCGCGTACCGCCGAGGAGGCGCGCCAGATCATCCTCGGCATCTGCCGCACGGTCGATGCCAAGACGGTGACCAAGGGCAAGTCGATGATCTCGGAGGAGATCGCGCTCAACGACTTTCTCGAAGAGCAAGGCCTGGTCCCGGTCGAGACCGACCTCGGCGAATATATCATCCAGCTGCGGCACGAGGCGCCGAGCCACATCATCGCGCCGGCGATCCATTTGCTGAAGGGACAGGTCGAAGCGGCGTTCCGCGCGACCCATACCGATCTGCCGGCGGACCGGCCGCTCGGCGAGGTGCACGAGCTGACCGACGAGGCGCGCTCGGTGCTGCGCCAGCGCTTTCTCGAGGCCGACGTCGGTATCACCGGCGCCAATTTCCTGATCGCCGAGACCGGCTCGACCGTCATCGTGACCAACGAGGGCAACGGCGATCTGACCCAGACCCTGCCCAAGATCCATATCGTGCTGGCCAGCCTGGAGAAGGTTGTCCCCACGCTGGAGGATGCGACCAGCATCCTGCGCCTGCTCGCGCGCTCGGCCACCGGCCAGGAATTCTCGACCTATACGACCTTCTCGACCGGCCCGCGCCGGCCGGGCGATCCGGACGGGCCGGGCGAATTCCACGTCGTCCTGCTCGATAATGGCCGCACCGCCATGCTCGGCACGGAATTCCAGGACATGCTGCGCTGTATCCGCTGCTCGGCCTGTCTCAACCATTGCCCGGTCTATCAGTCGGTCGGCGGCCATGCCTATGGCTGGGTCTACCCGGGCCCGATGGGCTCGGTGCTGACGCCCAGCCTGATCGGCGTGGCCGAGGCGGGCAACCTGCCCAATGCCTCGACATTCTGCGGCAAATGCGAAAGCGTCTGCCCGATGCGGATTCCACTGCCGAAGATGATGCGTCATTGGCGCGAGCACGAATACGAGCAGGGCCTGTCGCCGGCGCCATTCCGTGCGGGCCTGAAGCTCTGGGCGTTCTTCGCCAAGCGGCCGAAGCTCTATCGGCTCGGCGCCAACCTGGCCGCCCGCGTGCTCGGTCGCATGGGCCGGGATACCGGGCGGTTCAGGAGTCTGCCGCTGGCCCAGGGCTGGACCGGCGGGCGCGATCTGCCGGCGCCCGAGGGCAAGAGCTTCATGCAGCAATGGCAGCAGCGCCAGCGGGAGGCGGCGTGATGGACGCGCGCAGCCAGATCCTCGACAGCATCCGCAAGTCGCTGAAACGGGGTCCGCTCGGCGAAGCCGCCGCGGCCGGACCGGCCGGTCGCATCGCGGCGCATGCCAAAGGCCTGATCCCGGCCCGCACCACCGCGCTCGATGCCCAGGGCCTCAGCGATCTGTTCGTGCGGATGGCCGAGGAAGTCCAGGCCACCGTGACCCGTGTCGCTGCGCCGGCCGATGTCCCGGGCGCGGTCGCCGACTATCTGACGAACCATAACCTGCCGGCCGACCTGACCATGGCGCCGGACTCGACGCTCGATGCCTATCCCTGGGACGCGCGGCCGCTGCTGCGCATCCGGCGCGGCCGGGCCGAGGATTTGGACCAGGTCAGTGTGACCGGCGCCTTCGCCGCCATCGCCGAGACCGGCACGCTGATGCTGACCTCGGGCAACGACCGGCCGACCACGCTCAACCTGATGCCGGATACCCATATCGTCGTGCTGCGCGCCGACCAGGTCG
>Ga0302314_10003765_pt1 | contig 27900 bp, 26 predicted proteins | sample III_Palsa_N2_3_FD_200533 | JGI IMG/M metagenome (GOLD analysis project Ga0302314, IMG submission 200533) | Peat permafrost microbial communities from Stordalen Mire near Abisko, Sweden - III_Palsa_N2_3 | ecosystem: Environmental > Terrestrial > Soil > Palsa > Peat permafrost | place: Sweden...
GCGACATCCTGATCGGTGCCGCGGCTCTTGCCGCCTGGCGGCCGACGCTCGGCTGGGCCGCCGAACCGGCGGCGCTGCTGTCGCTCGATTTTACCCAAGGCGCCCCGGCCGGCGTGACGTTCGACCGACCGGGCCCGGCCATGGCCGACGCGCCGAGCGGCGCGCTGACGCTGGTGGCGGCCCATATGCCGCGGCTGGCGCTCGATCCCGCGACCGGGCGCCCGCAGGGGCTGCTGATCGAGGGCGCCTCGACCAATTTCGCCCGCAATTCCATGGCGCTGTCGAGCCACACCTGGCAGTTCAAGGGGGCCGCCACGTCCGGGCTGGCCCTGGACGTGGTCTCGCCCGACGGCACCCATAGCGCCACCCGATTGCGTATTCGCCAGGAGAAGGGCGATCTGGGCGTGGTCGGCGGCGGCGGGCCCAACGGCGCCGGCGAGATCTATACCTTCTCGATCTATCTGCGGGCGGTCGGCAGCGAGGCAGCCGAATGGGCGCTCAATCTGTTCGACTACGGCACCTATCACGGCCATTTCGAACGGGTGCAACTGACGCCCGCGTGGCAGCGGATCAGTTTCGGCATGCACTGGGACGGGCGCGACATCAGCAACAAGGTGATGAATATCGCCGCCGGCCGCCCGGAATGGGTGGCGGACTCGATGCACGAAGCTTTCGCCTGGGGCTGTCAACTCGAGCCCGGCCGGGTTGCCTCGTCACCGATCGCGACCGATACGCTGCCGGTGTCCCGGCCGGCCGACGTCGTCACGATCGATGCCGCCGCGCTGTCGCGACCGACCGGGCTGCTGCGCGTGACCTTGCCGCGCGGCGGCGTGCGTGCCGGGACGATCCTCGATACCGAAGGCGGCGGCATCCGGCTCGGCTACAACGACAGCGGCTGGCTCGAGGCGACGGTCGGCGCCCTCGGCGTGAGCGGCATCAGCGACGCGACCGGCGATACGATGGTCGAACTCGCCTGGGGCCCGGCCGGTGTGACGCTGAAGAGCGGCGAGGGTGCTGCACCGGTGTTGCGCGGCGCCACCGCCGGCAAGACCGGTCCGATCGCCTGCGGGGCGACGGCGCGGCTGTTCGCCCGGATGGACGGCACGGCGCCGCTGAACGGTGTGCTGGGGCATCTGGCGCTGGAGCCGGGCGCCGGCGTGCAGAAGATCGCTGCGATCGCTGCCGCGCCCAGCTTCGTGCCGGCGGGATACCGCCTGGCGTTCGGCGACGAGTTCGACGATGGCGACCTCACCCGCATCAACGAGAACGCGACCGGCGGCAAGCCCGGGGCGCCGGCCTGGCGCAGCCGCTACCATCAGGACCGCTTTACCGTCATCAACCAGGAAAAGCAGATCTACATGGATCCGGCCTTCGCCGGAAAGGCCGATCATCCGCTGGGCGTACAGCCTTTCTCGATCAAGGACGGCATCCTGACCATCGCCGCCGAGCGCGCCGATCCGATCGCGGTCAGTCCCTACATCCTGAATTTCAAATACACGTCGGGCTGCATCACCAGCGAGCTGACCCATTGGCAGACCTACGGTTATTTTGAAATGCGTGCGCGTCTTCCGGTCGGCAAGGGGTTCTGGCCGGCGTTCTGGCTGCTGCCCAAGGCCGCTAAATGGCCGCCGGAGATCGATATTTTCGAAGGGGCGGGGACACGGCCGGGCGCGGTCCACATGGGCGTGCTGATCGCCAAGGGCCAGGTCGCCGACAAATGGATCGAGGACGTGATCAACGTCGGCGACGGCTTCCATGTCTATGGGCTGGAATGGACCCGCGAACAGCTGACCTGGTTCCTCGACGGCAAGCCGGTCTGGCGCCAGGTGAACGGGATCAACGAGGATATGTATATCCTGGCGAATCTGGCGCTCGGCAGCCACGATCCGAAATTCATCCCCGACCCGGACGACACGACGCCGTTTCCGGGGCGGTTCGAGATCGACTATATTCGCGCCTATCGCAAGGCATGAAAAAGGCCGCCGGACGCGCTGGCGTCCGGCGGCCTTTTCGAAGATCGATGGATCAGACGGTGACGCCGACCGAGCCCAGGATGCTGGTCAAGCTCGAGACGGTGCTCTGGAGCGCCGCGGTACTCGAGGCGCTCGATGCCGTGCTCGACGTCCCGTTGGTATCCGTGCTGGTCAGCGCGGTCGTGGTGGAGCCGTTGACGTTGCCGCCGCCGGTGCGATTGTAGATCGCCTCGCCGACCTTCGTCAGCTCATAGACGCCGCCGGTCACCTTGCCGTTGGTCTCGACCTTCTTGTCGAGCTTCAGCCAGCCGGCGGTGCGGATGGCGGCGACGGTCGTCGGCTCCGTCCCGGTCGCGTTCCACGGAATGGTCAGGGGGCCGTTATTGTCGCCGATAGCGGCCACCACACGCTGCTGACTGGTCGTCAGCTTGCCGGCCGACAGGGCCTGCGCGGTCGAGGGCGCGGTTGACGAGTTTTGGCCCAGCAGGGCCGTCAGCGCGTCGCCGGTGGTCGTGCTGCCGCCAAGAATACTGGCCGTATTCGCGGTGCTGGTGGAGGCAGCGAGCCAGCTCCCCAAGACACCGGTTGTGCCGGACACGCCGAAAGAATGAGCAACGGACATCGCACTAACCCCTAGGTGTTTCCCCTGGGAGGGATGGAAAAACAAAAGCGATCGACTTGGTTCAACCATTCCGGAGTCGACGGGCCGGAGCCATCTGGCAGGCGTCTTTACACCATGGCCTCAGTGAAGCACTAAATCGTTAACGAGTCGAGAACGACATGGAAAGCCAGCGGGTGGTACCATCGGTCAGTATCTGGCTCAGGCGGCATTGACCGGGATGAGTGCCTATCGCGTGCGCCATCGCTAGTGCTGGCGTCCGGGCCGCGTGGGCGCTAAAGCTTGCGGCCATGTCCCGATCGGACAGCGGGAGATCTCATCCGATCCAAGGCGACATCAAATCGAAAGAGGATGTTCATGACGGCGACTGGTCCGGTATCCGGCGAGGCACAAGCGGCGAGCGTTCCGCCCGGCCTGCCGTTGTTTTTCAAGCAAGTGGCGGCGCTCGACGCGGGCGCCCATGGCGCGCTGAAGCTCGATCGGTCCAAGGGTTTCGGCTATGCCGCCATCGCCAACGCCCTGCCGCTCGGCCTGAGCGAGATCGCGCTCGCCGCGCAATATTACCCGATCGTCGTCACCGCCGGGCCGAACCCGATGGCGGTCGCGATCCTGGGCTATCGCGCCGAGGAAAACCTGTTCGTCGATGCCAAGGGCCAGTGGCTGCCGGACACCTATATTCCGGCCTATGTCCGCGCCTTCCCCTTCATCCTGATCGAGCCGCCGGGTGCCGATACGATCTATCTCGGCATCGAGACCAAGGCGCCGCTGTTTGGCAAGAAGGGCAATGCGCTGTTCGCCGACGGCAAGCCGACCGAGCTGGTGACCGAGGCGATGAAGTTCGCCATGGCGTACCGCGAGGACCTGAAGCGCGCGGCCGAATTCGTCAAGGCGCTCAATGCGTTCAACCTGCTGCAGGCGAACGAGGCGCGGCTGAACTTCAAGAGCGGCGGCATCGCCCGGCTCGACGGTTTCCGCGTGGTCGACCCGGTCAAGCTCGAGTCGCTCGAAGACACCGCCTTCCTCGATTGGCGCAAGCGCGGCTGGCTGGGCCCGCTCTATGCGGTCATGCAGTCGGGTACGCGCTGGGGCCATATCGTCAATCTGGCGAACGGTCGCCGGGCCGAAGGTGTGAAGCCGGAATAAGTCCGGCCCCGTCGGGCGGAGGGGCGCCGATCCCCTCCGTCCGTTCGGACCGAAGCCGGAAATGCGCGTCCCAGGCCGGCGGCCGCGGATGGAAGGTGCAGCCCATCCGGATCCAGAACGGCACCGCCGGCTCCTGGATGTCATAGATCGTCAGCAGGCAATCGGGCGCCGTCGCGGCTATCGACGAGATGATCCGACGGCCGATGCCGCGCAAGCGTAAGTGCGGTTGCACCTCGATATTGACCAGACCGTGAAACAGCTGGAGCTGCGGCTGCAGCAGGAAGACCTCGACGTCTCCCAGCTTGGCGCTCTGCGGTGTCTCGCCGGCGGCAAGGCGCCGCGCGTCGAACGCGGCGAAGCCAGCGCCGACCGTTCCGGGCGGGGTGCTGCCGGACCGGCTATAGCCCCCCAGCAGCAGGATGTCCTCGTTCTGATATTGTCGCAGGCCTGCCTGGACAATCTGAAGCGACATGGAGCTCGGCATTTCGGACACCCGTCGGAAAATATTCTGGGCCTAGTCCCAATGGTCGTGCCGATTCTGCAGGTATATCCCCATGCGTTATTGAAACATCGCGTTTCAAAAACAGTATGTGAGACTGAATGGATATAATTACTTCACGCTTGTTGTCTTGGCAGACGAGTTCTCACGGGGTGCAAGACGGCCTGGCGGACGCCGCCTGAACCGCAACCACCCGCGGACGGGCCGCTCCGTCCCCGAGACCGGCATAGGCATGGCGCGCATCCGGCCCACGGGCCTTAAGGGTCGCGGTTTCCTGCTGTTGCGCAGCGGTTGGGCGCATCCTTCGTGGCCGCCTGGCGGGCCGCGATCTGCTTGTAGAGCGCATCGACGGTCGCCTTGGCCTGCGCGCGACGGACGAGCTGGATTGGCTGTAGTTGTCGTTGACCAGGCTGAAACCGATCGTGCGCACGCTCTGTGATCCATCGAGCGTATCGACGATCTGGCGGGTGCCTTCTTCGTCGATCGACGTGTTGCCGGTCGAGCTGCCGTAGAGCGAGCTCGCGCTGCCGATGGCGGACACGGCTGGCTCCTTTAAGGACGCGAGACGACCGGTGCAACGGACCGGCGCAAGGCGATCGAATGACCTTTGGCTACCCCAAGGTTGCATAGCGCCGATACGTGGCTGAGAAGTTAAAACGCCATTCCGTCCGCTCCGGCCTCGGCACAAAGCTTTCGCGCCGGTTAAAAAGGCGGCAGACGCAGGGGTGCCTGAGCGCGTTTCTGCCATGTGGCACCGGCATTTGCCCAACGGCTGGTCGAGGCGCAATTTTTACTTCGCAATCTTACGGGCTGTGCCGGGCGGGTCTGCCGTCTTTGGCGAAGTTTGGAACGGCGAAGCATGACTGAGCGCGTCTCGAAGCCCATTCTGGTGGCACTGATCATCGCTTGTGCGATGTTCATGGAGAACTTGGACGGAACGGTCATCACGACCGCGCTGCCGGCCATGGCACAGTCGTTCGGCACCAACCCGGTCCGCCTGTCGCTCGGCATCACCTCCTATATGCTCAGCCTCGCCGTCTTCATCCCGATCAGCGGCTGGATCGCCGACCGGTATGGCGCGCGGACGATCTTCAGTGCCGCGATCGGCGTGTTCACGCTCGGCTCCATCCTGTGCGGCCTCAGCCAGAGCGTGCCGGAATTCGTCGGCGCGCGCGTGCTGCAGGGTATCGGCGGCGCCATGATGGTGCCGGTCGGTCGGCTGGTGCTGCTCCGGAGTTGCGAGAAATCCGAGCTGGTCCGCGCCATGTCGTACCTGATGGTGCCGGCGATGATCGGCCCGGTCGTGGGGCCGCCGCTCGGCGGCTTCATCACCACCTTCGCCTCCTGGCACTGGATCTTCTTCCTGAACGTGCCGATCGGCGTGCTGGGCATCGTGCTGGTACAGCGCTTCATCGAGAATTATCGCGAGCCGGCCCTGACGCCGCTCGATTGGCGTGGCTTCGCGCTGACCGGCCTCTCGCTCTCCTGCCTGATGTATGGGCTGGAACTGGTCGGACGGGTCGAGGCGAATCTCGGACAGACGGTGGGCTTTCTCGCCGGCGGCCTGGTTATCGGGGCGCTCGCGGTGCGCCATGCGCTGACCTATGACAAGCCACTGGTCGATCTGGCCTTGCTCAGGATCCCGACCTTCGCGGCGACGGTGCTGGGCGGCTCGCTGTTCCGCATCGGTGTCGGCGCCATCCCGTTCCTGGTGCCCCTGATGCTGCAGGTCGCGTTTGGCATGAGCGCGTTCAGCTCCGGCTTGCTGACCTTCGCCGCCGCGGCCGGCTCGATGACCATGAAGATGTCGGGCGGCCCGATCCTGAAGCGCTTCGGTTTCCGCACGGTGCTGCTGGTCAATGGCGCCGTCAGCGCGTTGTTCATGATGGTTTGCGCGCTGTTCACGCCGGCGACGCCGGCCGTGAGCATCTTCATGCTGCTGCTGGCCGGCGGCTTCTTCCGCTCGCTCGAATTCACCAGTCTCAACACGCTGGCTTTCGCCGACGTGGCCAAGCCGAAGATGAGTGCGGCGACCAGCCTGTCGAGCATGGTGCAGCAGGTCTCGCTCGGCACCGGCGTGGCCTTGGGCGCAATCTTGCTGCACGTCTGTTTGGGCTGGCGCCACGCGCCGCACGGGCCGCTGGTCACCAGCGATTTCCAGGTCGCTTTCCTGGTGATCGGCCTGATCTCGCTCGGCGCGGTCGCCCTGTTCCTGCGCCTGGCGCCCGATGCCGGCTGGGAAGTCAGCGGCCATCGCCCGCGGGGGCTGGCCCCCGAACAGGTTCCCGCCGCCGGCGACGACTGACGCTAATCCAGGTAGGTCCAGCTCTCCGCGCCGTCGAAGTGCCGAACCGGAATGCCGACGCGGTCCTGCGGCGTGAACAGGCGCGCATTGATCGCGACCCGGTCCGGATTTGCCGGGCTCAGGCTGACCCAATGGGTCGTGCAGCCGCAGGTGCGACAATGATGGGTCGCGAGCGACTTCTCGCCCTGGGCATAGCCGACGGTGGCATCGGGCGCCATGACGAACGTCACCTGGTCCTTTGTGTAATAGGCCCAGAGCGCGCCCAGCTTCCGGCAGATTGAACAATTGCATTCGGTCAGCCGCGTCGGCGGCTCGGCCATGTCGATGCGGACCGCGCCGCAATGGCAAGTTGCCGTGATCATGCGGTTGGCCATAGGTTGATCTAACCTTCCCTTAGGGCTGGTTTGGAAGCGGTCGGTCAGGCGTTCCAGCCCTGGCAGCCGTTGAGGAACAGGTGGGTGGTCCGCCGGACCCAGTCGGTCTGTTCGGCCGGGCTCATGGGATCGCCGTGGCCCAGCGCGCGGCGCTGCGGCCACGAGATGATCATCTGGATGAATTGTCCGGCGGCGAACCGGGCATCGTCGCGCGTCATGGGCGGGTTATCGGGGCGGGAATCCAACAGCGAGACGATCAGCTTGATCGCCTCCGACCGGCCCCGTTCGCCCCCCAGGCCGGTCAGCAATTCGGGAAAGCGGGTTGATTCGGCGACGATCAACCGGTTGAGCGCCAGCGCGCGCGGCGACAGGGCGGCGTGCAGCATCAGGCCGGCCAGGCGTTCCAGGATTTCAGGCAAGGTCGTGCCGACCAGCAGCGGCACCTCCGGCGGCGGCCGGATCTGATCGACGATGCGGCCGACCACGGCGGCGAACAGCTCCGGCTTACCGGCGTAGCGGGCATAGAAGGTGCGTTTGGACATGCCGGCGGCTTGGGCGATCGCCTCAATGCTGGTGCTGCCGTAGCCATCCCGTAGAAACAGCTCGGTCGCGATCTCCAGAATGCGCTCGCCCAGGAGCTCCGCTTCCGCGCGCGACGGTCGCCCGCCGCGACGCGGTGCCGCGGTCTCGGTTAAACTCACCGCGGGTAATAGCCGCCCGGTTGGGCGTAATACACCGGCGGCTGGGCATAATAGACCGGGCGCGGCGGCGGGGCGTAATACACCGGCGGGGGCGCGTAATAGGCCTGCTGCGGCGGTGCGTAATAGGCCGGCGGCGGGGCGGCATAGACGGGAGCCGCCGCGATGGCGCGGAACGGCGCGGTCGCGATCACCGCCGCCGTCCCGACGACGGCCGCAGCCAGGCCGAACACCAGGCCGGGGCCGCGCCAATGCTCATGGGCCGAGGCCTGCGACACAGGGGCCGCCGCCAGGGCGACGGTGGCAAGCACACCCAGCGAAACGAACGTGTACCGCATGACTGCCGAACTCCTCGGGGCTAGCCGGCGGCGGAAACGCCTGTCGGGAGCCCACGAATGAGAATATAGGGCGCCACTTAATGAAACGCAACGGTGCCGTTCTATTTTGCTCGCTTTTTTTCTGCCCTGCCTGGACGGTGTCGAGGGGCGCCTCGTTCGACCGCCTTGTCGCGGCTGCCCTCTCGCCCTTCGGGAGCCAGGACCATGCCGATCGGCGCTACCGGCGGCACCACCACCGTACCGACCCAGGCAACGCCGCCCGGGCGCCGGTCACGGCGGGCGGCCAACCCGCTCGGCCATACCTGAGTACTGCGGAAATGTAAGTCGAGTCCTGCAAGAGTGCCCGTTTCATTTCTTTATGTAACGGATCATTTCATCCGGATATTTTCGGATGAATATTCTGCCTATCTCTTGCGGAAATTAATGCCGGGCGGCATGATATTCACACACCGGATCGTGCTTGGTATAAATGATTCATTTCATATTATATAAGGCACGAATGTTGCTTATATTTATTTCGGCGATGGCGCAACGGTATTTGGATGCCGTCGTTTTCTAAATAGGTAGCAACTCGAAAGGGAGCTAAGGACATGTCGATCAGTTCCATCGGAAGCGCCGTGCCAGCCACGCAGCAGTCGGCTTCCACTGAAAAGACCAACAGCAGCAGCGACAGCAGTAGCAGTAGCAGCAGCGCCTCCTCCGCCAGTTCATCGTCTTCGACGACGATTGCCAGTACGGCGGCCACGACCAATTCGGACGGCTCGATCACGACGCTCACGACCTACTCCGACGGATCGACCAGCAGCAGCACGTCGGCCCCGGTGGCCAAGAACGGTCCGGGTGGCGTCGGACGGCTGCTGGACGGCAGTAACGCGGCCCAAGGCAACACGCTGTTGGCGGCCCAGGCGCAAGCCACGACCGGCTCGACCTCCGGCACCTCCGGCGCTTCGTCCTGATCCCACGCGCGGGATCCAAAGGGGATCCGGCACCTTAACGGGGCCGGATCCCGTCCGGATCAGGTCAGCGCGCCGCCTCGAACGATATCGCCGACGTCGTTCAGCTTCTCCACGTCCCAGCACAGGTCCATGACCCGGCGCGCCTGGGCGGCCGGGATGATGCCGTCCGCCAGGTCGGCGAATTTCTTTTCCAGGGCTTGGTCGCTCATCGGCACTTCCAGGCTGCCGATCGCGTGTTCGATGTATTTGTGCAGGGACCGCCCGTCCTTGAGCACGATGGTCATATCGACCTGCTCGGGTTTGATGCCCGGCGTGATCACCGGCACGATCTGGGCGCGCAGCGCCACGATGACCGGGTCGCGCACCGCCTGATCGCTGAACTGCTTCTCGCCGCCGGCGCCCTGGACCAGGGCGACCGCGACGGCGTGATAGATGCTGAATTTGCCTTCCAGCCCCTCGTTCGGCGTCTTCTTGCCGGTCAGCTCCAGCACCAGCGGGTGAACCTTCAGCTCGACCCGCTCGATCTGGTCGGGCGTGAACTTGTTCTCGTTCCGAAGCTGGATCGCGGCGTCGATCGCCGGATGCATGACGATGCCGCAGGCGAAGGGCTTGTAGGTGTTGAGCGCCGCCTCGTAATGCTGGCCCAGCCCGTCGGTGATCTCGCTGTAATCCTGCTTGGTGCTGATCGTATTGGCCCAGCCGCGCTTGGCCTCGATCATCTGGTCCGAACTGGTGAAGCCCTTGGCGGCCAGAATCGCCGCGAACAACCCGTTGCTGGCGGCACGCCCCGGGTTGAAGCTCTTGTTCATCGAGCCGAAGGACTCGCGCAAGCCGACCGGCTGCGATGCGGCCAGACCGATGGCATAGACCATCTGCTGTTCGTCGAGCCCCATCAGCTTGCCGACCGCGGTGACCGAGCCGAACACGCCGGCCGTGCCGGTGATGTGCCAGCCGACGTCGTAATGGTTCGGATAGACCGCATTGCCGATCCGGCACTCGGTCTCGACGCCCAACACCAGCGCGTTCAGGAAATCCTTGCCGCCCACCGGATGCAGCTCGGCATAGGCGAGGATGGCCGAGGCGACCGGGCCGGCCGGATGGATGATCGTCTTCAGATGGGTGTCGTCATAGTCGAAGATATGGCTGGCGACGCCGTTCAGGAACGCGGCGTTCATGATGTCGAACCGCTCGTGCCGGCCGAACAGGCTGGCCTGGGGCGGGCCGGAGAATGGCGTCAGGGCCGAGACCGCAATATCGACCGTCTCATGATGCGAGCCGCCGATGGCGACGCCGACCCAGTTCATCAGGGTGCGTACGCCCTCCTTGCGCACGGCCAGCGGCAGGTCGTCGTATTTGGCCTGGGTGACGTAATGCGCCAGCGTATGGGTCACGCCCTTGCCCTCGCCGGGCGCGGCGACTTTCGGCGGCACCGGCTCCGCCGCTTGGGCCGAGCCTCCGCCCGCCCCCGCCGCGGCCATGACAAAAGGCGCGCTCGCCGAGGCGAGCAGCAAAGAGCGGCGGTCGATCGGGGGCATGGCGGATCCTCCAGGAGATTTTCTGATTAGGCCGGACCGATCGTCGCCGGCGGGAGGTCGCTCGTCCAGAGGCGAAAGCGCGCGGGCACGCTAGATACCGCGCGCAATTGGGCGTAGATTGAAGCTCTCCAATGCATCTTTGCCTCGAAGCCAGGGCGAACCTTCGTGCCGATTGCACCGGGCGCCGATGACGTGCCCGCGCCCGATCGGCTTGTTCGATCAGGGAGGCATCGATGCAGCGTTCGATCCGGTTTCTCGGTCTTGTCCTGGCCGCCCTTGCGGGCGCGCCGGCCCACGGCCAGACGCTCTATACCGTGCAGAATCTGGGCCTTGCCGGCGCCGCGATCAGCGCTGCCCAAGGCATCAACAACAGCGGCGTCGCCGTCGGCTATGTCGATGCCAGCGGCGCCTTCTATTACCAGGCCTTCACGGCGGCATTGTTCACGCCGGGCAAGCCGGTCAGCAATCCCGGCGTCCTGGTCAATTTTCCAGCCACCGACGCCTATGCCATCAACGACGCGGGCCAGTCGGTCGGTTGGGCGCTCCGGGATCTGGGCGTGTTCCCGGGCCCGACGCAGACCCATGCCGTGCTGTTCGTCCATGACACGGCGCACGACCTGGGAGTCATTCCGGGCGGCAGCATGAGCACGGCCTATGGCATCAACCAGCTGGGCGTGGCCGTGGGCTATTCCGACACGAACGCCGCCAACATCGGCGCCAATCCGACCCATGCCGCCCGGTTCGCCAACGGTCATGTGACGGATCTCGGGACCTATCCCGGAGACATGAGCAGCGTCGCTTATGCCATCGACAGTGCCGGCACCGCAGTCGGTTCCTCGTTCGATCCGAACAACAACGAACGGGCGGTTCAGTTCGCCGGTGGCCAGGTGACCCTGCTCGGTCTCCGTCCGGGCGATCTGGCGAGCCATGCCAACGCCATCAACGACCAGGGCCAGGCGGTCGGCTGGTCGGCGCCGCGCTCCGGCGTCAGCCATGCCGTAATGTTCGCCGCCGGCCAGGTCGTCGATCTCGGTATCTTCCCTGGCGGCACTTTCAGCGTCGCGACCGCGATCAATAATTTCGGCCAGGTCGCCGGCTATGGCGATACGCCGACCGACTATTTCGCCCATGCCCTCCTGTTCGAGAACGGCCAAGTGATCGATCTGGGCACCTTGCCCGGCGGCCAGGGCAGCAGCGCCCAGGCGATCAACGACCACGGCGATCTGGTCGGCTCGGGCGACGACGGCCAGGGCCACCTGTTCGCGCTGAAATGGACGCTGGCGCACCGGTTCGTCGGGCCGGTCGGCGGGAAGGCGCCTTAACGGTTGTTCGGCAGCCGCTGGCTGGCTGCTTAGATTTTCTCCAGCCAGGCTCGCAGCTCCGCCGTCACATAGTCCGGCGCAAAGCGATGGCCCTCGGCCGCCGCGATGATCGCCTCCAGATAGCCCGGCTTGGGCACGCCCGGCTCGATCTCGCTGGCGACATAGACCAGCGCATCGCCGCCGCCGACCTCGATCTGCTGCTTGCGATACAGGCCGCGATGCACGCCCTCGTAGCGGTCGAGCGCCGTTTCGCACGCCGGCGTCAATTCCCAGATCAGGCCCAGCACATGGGCGGTCGGGTCGGGCAGGATGGTGGCGAAGCCGCGGTGCATGATGCGAAAACGCCAGCCGTCGAGCCGGGCCGGGCCGACCGCGCGGGCCGCCGGGCAACGATGGGTCATCTGCCGCGCGACGATGTTCGAGCCATAGGCGAAATAGCGGCGGGGCAGGGGCATGGCGGGCTTGATGGCTGGCGGGTGCGACACGGCGACACAATTAGGGTGTCCCGGCGCGCTTGCCAAGGACCGTGGCTTGACAGTCGGGCGAGCGCGCTCGATATGCTCGCGGTATCATGGTGGGGACGGGGATGGCATGCACAAGGCGGTAACGGGCGAGCCGGCGCCGAAGACCGCGCCCACGCGCAAGGCCGAATGGCTGGGCACGATCAAGCTGCTGATCGCGACGCTCGCCTTCGTGCTGACGATCCGGACCGTGGCGGCTGAGCCGTTCGTGGTGCCGTCGGCCTCGATGGTGCCGACTTTGTTGATCGGCGACGAATTGCTGGCGGCGAAATACCCCTATGGCATCGGCAAATATTCCTCGCCGATCGGCCTGATGCCCGATTTTGTCGGGCGCTTCGCCGGCCATCTACCCGACCGCGGCGACGTCATCGTGTTTCGCCTGCCGCGCGATCCGTCGGAGACCTATGTCAAGCGGCTGGTGGGATTGCCCGGCGACCGCATCCAGATGAAGGCCGGCCGGCTGACGATCAATGGCGCGGTGCTGCCGCGCCGTGCGGTCGGCGTCTATGCGACGGTGCTCGACGGCCAGCCTCAGCGCTTCCTGCGCTATGTCGAGACCTTGCCGGGCGGGCGCGAGCATCCGATCCTGAAGCTGCCCAACGGCTCGCCGTTGGATGACACGCCGGAATTCACCGTGCCGGCGCATCACTATTTCATGATGGGCGACAATCGCGACATGTCGCTCGACAGCCGCGTGCCGGCGACCAAGGAAGGCGTCGGCTTCGTGCCCGAGGAAAACCTGGTCGGCCGCGCCGACCGTGTGCTCTATTCGCGCGACCCGGAAGTGGCGGTCTGGGACCTGGCCGACTGGCGCGGGATCTTCCGCACGGACCGGTTCCTGGGACGGATCGACTGATCCTTCTTGTCGCCGTACTATTGCAATTGCAATTGCAATTGCAAGTTCTGGCCTGACGACCAGGCCGGTTGAATTCCCGCCTGGGGCGAAGGATGATGATCCCGTCGTCTCCGACTGCGGGAAAGATAAAAATGCCGGAGCAGGGCGCTTGGACTGAAGCGACGGACTTCGTGCCGCGTGGGCCCGGCCGGTGGGGCCAATTGGCGTTGGGCATCGTCGGCATGATGATGATTGCCAACCTGCAATACGGCTGGACCCTGTTCGTCGTGCCGATCGACCAGGCGCACCATTGGGGCATCGCCAGGATTCAGGTCGCCTTCACACTGTTCGTGCTGGGCGAAACTTGGCTGCTGCCGTTCCAGGGCTATCTGATCGACCGGGTCGGACCGCGCCCGACCGTCGCGGTCGGCGGCGTGCTGGTCGCGGCCGGCTGGCTGCTCAACGCGTTCGCCGATAGCTTGACCGTACTCTATGCGGGGGCCGTCGTCGGTGGCACCGGCGCCGGCATGATCTACGGCGCCGCGGTCGGCAATGCCTTGAAATGGTTTCCCGACCGGCGTGGGCTCGCCGCCGGCCTGACTGCCGCCGGCTTCGGCGCGGGCTCGGCCGCAACCATCATCCCGATCGCCCAATGGATCCAGCAATATGGCTATCAGTCGGCCTTCTTCTGGTGGGGGCTGGGCCAGGGCGCCACGATCCTGGTCGTCGCCTGGTTCCTGCGCATGGCGCCAAACGCGCTCCCGGCGGGATTGCCGATGGGCGGGCGCCCGCAGCGGCATGGCAAACCGATCGATGACAAGACCCCGGGTCAGGTGCTGGCGGCGCCGATCTTCTGGCTGATGTATCTGATGTTCGTGCTGGTCTGCGCCGGCGGCCTGATGGCGACGGCGCAGCTGGCGGTCATCGCGCGCGATTTCGGCGTGGCCGATACGCCGGTGATGCTGGTCGGCCTGACCCTGCCGGCGCTGACCTTCGCGCTGTCGCTCGACCGGATCATGAACGGCATAACCCGGCCATTCTTCGGCTGGGTTTCCGACCGGATCGGGCGCGAAACGACCATGTTCATGGCCTTCCTGCTCGAGGGGCTCGGCATTCTGGCGTTGCGCTATTGGGGCGACGATCCGGTGCGCTTCGTGCTGCTGTCGGGCCTGGTATTCTTTGCCTGGGGCGAGATCTACAGCCTGTTCCCGGCCTTGAGCGGCGATATCTTCGGCCGTCGCTTCGCCACGGCGAACTATGGGCTGCTCTATACCGCCAAGGGCACCGCGGCGCTGCTGGTGCCGCTCGCCAGCGTGCTGAAACAGTCGAGCGGCGACTGGAACAGCGTGTTCATGGTCGCGGCCGCCTGCAATATCCTGGCGGCCTTCATGGCGATCCTGGTGCTGCGCCCGATGCGGCGCGCCCGCCAGGCGGCCGAACGCCGGATGAGCCTGGCGATCGATGTGATCTAGCTCGAGCGCTAGCCACGGCGTGCGATCAGCACCACGATCAGGACCGGGCCGGCGATCGCCAGCAGCGCGCCGCCGATGCTGCCGGCGTCACCTTCCTCCGGCGTCGTCAGTTGACGCGAGGCCCGATTGCCGGCGGCCAGCGCCTTAGGTCAGATCGGCGGCGTCGATCCCATCCGGCCGCACGGATCGGATTCCTGAATCGTGTCCGAGCCGGACAGCGCGCGCAACTGACTGTCGGTGCTGGGCGGCGGGTCGGGCGCCAGGCCGGAGCGGCCCACGCAAGCCCGCCCAGCCCGATCAGGCGGCGCCTGGTTCGGGTGGCAACGTTTCGAGGCCGGTCGGCCATGGGATTCCCATTGGTCACGGGCCAATTCTACGGCGAAGCTTCTCAAGAATCGCGCCATAATCGACCTGTCACGTCAAGGGTGGTCGGCCCCGTGCGCAGGGCTTGCGGCGAGATGGCGCTTGCGCCGCTCCTCGGGGCGTCGGAACATATTGCATCGCACGCCCGTTCGCCTGTCCGTTGGAGGGTTTCGATGAGTGCCAGCTGGTTCGATCGTCTGCTGTCCTCGATCGCCGATCGCGGTCGGGCCTGGGTCAAGATTCCGACCGGCGTGCCGCCGCTCGAACAGGTGCTGCAACTCAGCCGCAGCCTGATTTCCGAACGGGGCGAGGCCTCGGGGGCCGCCCTCGCGCGCGCGCTGCTGGAAAGCCTGAGCGCGCTCGGTGAGGCCGACCGCCTGACCTATTATCGCTTTCTTTCCAATGATTTCGCGCCCGATCCGTCCAAGCTGAAGCTGGCGGCCGAGGCGTATCTGGCGGCGCCCACCCCGGCGACGGCCATGGTGCTGGGCGAGGTGGCGGAGCCGCCGCGCCAGGAATTGCTGCGCCGGATCAACATGGCGCCCGGCGGCACCGCGACGCTGGTGCGGATGCGCGAGGGGCTGCTGCCGCTGCTGCGCGAGCATGACGAGCTGACCCCGCTCGATGCCGACCTGCGCCATCTGCTCGGCTCCTGGTTCAACCGCGGCTTCCTGGAATTGCGGCGGATCGATTGGAACAGCACGCCGGCGGCGATCCTGGAAAAGCTGATCCAGTACGAGGCGGTGCATGAGATCAAAGGCTGGCCCGATCTGCGCCGCCGCCTGGCGCGCGACCGGCGTTGCTTTGCCTTCTTCCATCCGGCACTCGCCGGCGAGCCCCTGATCTTCGTCGAGGTGGCCCTGGTCAACGGTTTGTCGGCAGCGGTCCAGCCCCTGTTGGAGCAGGACAATATTCAGGAACTGAAGGCGCCGGACACGGCGATCTTCTATTCGATCTCGAACTGCCAGAAAGGCCTGCGCGGAATCTCGTTCGGCAATTTCCTGATCAAGCAGGTGGTCGAGGATCTGAAGGCCGAAACGCCGAGCCTGACGCAATTCGCCACCCTGTCGCCGGTCCCGGGCTTCCGGCGCTGGCTCGACACCAGGTTCGACAAGGGTGCCCAGCATCTGCTGACGGCGGAGGAGCGGGTCGCGATCGCCGCGCTCGCCGACAAGGGCGCCAAGGGCGCGTTCCGCCGCCTGCTGGGCACGGCCGGCTGGAACGAGGAAGCGGCGACCGCCGCCGCGCTCAAGGGACCGCTGCTGCGGCTCTGCGCCGAATATCTGACCGGGAGCAATGGCGGCAAAGGGCCGACCGACCCGGTCGCGCGTTTCCATCTGGGCAACGGCGCCCGGCTGGAGCGGGTCAATTACCTGGCCAACATCGCGCCGCGCGGCTTCAAGGAAAGCTACGGCCTGATGGTCAATTACCTCTATGACCTGGACCGGATCGAGGCCAATCACGAGGCCTTCGTGCGCCACGGCACCGTCGCTCATTCCGACGCGGTTGCGGCGCTGGTCGCCCAGGGCGTGAAGAGCAAGGCCGGCGTCACCAGCCTGCTGGGCTTCACCGGGCGCCGGTCGGCGTCGTAACGGCGCGGCCCCCATGTCGCGGCAAACCTACGACACGGTCGATATGCATACGGCCGGCGAGCCGGTGCGTATCGTCACCGGCGGCTATCCGGAGCTGTCCGGCCGCAGCATCCTCGACAAGCGGCGCGACGCGCGGGCGCGGTTCGATCATATCCGCACCGCGCTGATGCTGGAGCCGCGCGGCCATGCCGGCATGTATGGTGTGATCCCGACCGCGCCCAGCGGGCCCGACGCCGATTTGGCCGTGCTGTTCATCCATAATGAGGGCTACAGCACGATGTGCGGTCACGCGACCGTCGCGATCGGCCGCTGGGCGGTCGATGCGGGGCGGGTGCCGTCCGAACAGGGCCGGGCGAATTTCGGGCTAGAGACGCCCTGCGGCATCGTCCGCGTCCAGGTCGAACCCGCCCAGGGACCAGATGCCGGCGACGCGCCGCTGGTGACGTTCGAGAGCGTGCGTTCGTTCGCCAGCCACCTGGATCTGGCGATCGAGGTGCCGGGCCATGGCATGGTGATGCTCGATATCGCGTTCGGCGGCGCCTATTACGCGATCCTGCCGTCGTCGCGCCTGGGGCTGCCGTTCATGACCACGCCGGTCGAAACATTGGTCGCGGCCGGCGTCCGCATCACCGACGCGGTGCGCGGGTCCGTGGCGATCACCTATCCGGACGAGCCGGACCTGGGGTTTCTGTACGGCACGATCCTGATCGACGACGCGGCGCCGGCCAGTGCCGCGCCGAGCTATAATCTCTGCATCTTCGCCGAAGGTCAGATCGACCGCTCGCCGACCGGCAGCGGCGTCACTGCGCGGATGGCGTTGGATTTCGCGCGGGGGCTGATCGGGCCGGGAATCGAACGGGAGTTCCGGGGCATTTCCGGCAGGGGCTTTCTGGGCGTGCTGGGCCAGACATCGGGCACGGGCCCCGATGCATCCGCGACCGTACTCGTCTCCGGCCGGGCGCATTACGCCGGCGAGGCGAGCTTCATCGTCGAGCATACCGATCCGCTCGGGTCCGGTTTTCGGCTGCCGCGGCGCTTTGCGGATCTCGAATGCTAGAACCCGCCGCTGCACGCCGCCTCCAGCATGCCATGGACGCTCTGGGGCATGATGGCGAGGAAGGCCGCGAGCCCCAATAGAACACGCCATAGGTCGTCGGCGTTCGAATTCTTGGCGTCGTCCACCCGCGCCGCCTGGGGGCTGCGGCAGGAACGCCTCGCCGACGGGCATTTGCAGCATGGCTTGGTCGCGCAGCGTGATCGGCACCGGGCCCTTGACCGCGATCTTGTTCGCATCCTCCCGGGCCGCATCGATCTCCGCTTGGTGATCCGTCGCGCTCGGTGGGGTCGGGGGCTGGGCGTGGGCGACGCCCGTCAGCGACAGGAGGGATAGGATCGCAGCCGCCCAGAATTACGCCGGCGGCGCCAGACGGGTGAAGCCCTGGTGCGTGAAGAAGGGTGCCGCCGCCGGGCTTTCCAGATATTCCAGGAACGGCTTCGCCCCGGCGTTGGTGCTGGCCTTGATCAGGGCGGCGGGATAGATGATCGGCGGATATGACGCGGCCGGGAAATCGGCGGCGATGCGCACGCCGGTGTCGGCCGCGGCGTCGGTCGCATAGACGATGCCGAGCGGCGCCTCCGACCGGCTGACGAGCGCCAGGGCGGCGCGCACGCTGTCGGCCCGTGCCAGATGCGGCTCGATCCCGGACCACAGACCCAGTTTTTCCAGCGCCTGCTGGCCGTATTTTCCGGCCGGGACCGACTGCGGATCGCCCATCGCCAGACGGCCGCCCTGGAGCGCGCCCAACAGATCGGCCTGGGGGCCGAGCGTGATCGCGACCGGATTGTCCTTGGCCGTCACCAGCACCAGCCGGTTGCCCAGCAGGTCGGTCCGGCTCTCGGGCCGGATCATGTCATGCTTGGCGACCTCGTCCATCCAGTCCAGATCGGCCGAGATGAACAGATCGGCCGGCGCGCCGCTTTCGATCTGCTTGGCGAGCGGACCGCTCGCGGCATAGGACGCCTCGACCTTGACGCCGGTGCGCTTGGCATAGTCGGCGATGGCATCATCGAGCGCGTTCTTCAGGCTGGCCGCCGCGAACACCAGCACATCGGCCGCCGCCGCCGGGCGTGGCGCGAGGCCGGCGATGAGGGCCGCGGCGAGCAAGGCTGAACGGATCGGGCGACGCATGGGACCTCCGGAGTCGATGTATTCCGGAGGATATCGCGATCAACGCGAGGAGGTCGAGAGCGGAGATGTCGTGCCGGGAAAGGTTACTTGAAATCCCGGAGCTTCACCTTCGTCCGGTGATCCGGCGGCGCGGTGCCGAAGCCGGGGGCGCCCTTGAAATAATCCTTCTGCCATTTCGCGGTCTGGGCGGCGGAGCCGGGGACGGTCAGGTCCTTGTTGAAGGCGGCGCGGTCGGCCGACCATTTCGTGTAGGCTTCTTGCACCTCCGGATCGTCGGCCATCGATCTGATCTCGGGCAGGACCTGTTCGATCATGCCGCGGCGGATTGGGAAGATGGTGCAGAACGGCTCGTCCTCGGCGAAGGTTATCGGCTGGTTGGTCCGGGTGAATTTCCAATTCATGGTGAAGGTGAAGGGCGACCAGTCGGTCTCGACCACCGCGCTCATCGGCTGGATGGCGTCCTTGAATATGTTGGTCGGTCCGCCGACCCACAGGTCGTAGCCGGGTTCGGTCCGGAACAGGCCGGTGACGTGGAAGGTCAGGATACCCTGGCCGAAATGGCTGATCGCCGTGGGGGTGGCGCCGGTCACGGCCGGGTTGATGATGATGCCGTCGGTATTGTTGCTGCCGGTCCAGACCGCCGCGAACGGCACCGGGTTCAGGATCTGCCAGCCATGGGCATTGGCGATGTTGAGCGGCAGGCAGCGATAGGCGAACTGCTCGGGCGTGGCGCCCATCCAGTCGCGCTCGACCGGGGCGGTGCGGATCAGCGGCGCGGCGCCGGAGGTTGGATAGCAGATCAAGCGCAAAATCAATGTCCAGTCGGTCTGGGGTTAGATCAGGCCACGTGCGGTCGGGATCGGGGCGGGATGGCGCATCAGGTCGGCGGCTTCGTCGGCGGGGACGGGCCGCCCGGTCAGGAAGCCCTGGACGACGGTACATTTCAAGGCGCGCAGCACGTTGAGCTGTTCGCGCGTCTCGACGCCCTCGGCGACCACGTCCAGACCCAGTTCGGCGGCGAGCGAGATGATGGCCGAGGCGACGGCGCGGCTCGCCCGGTCCCAATCGACGTCCTTGGTGAAGGCGCGATCGATTTTCAGGGTCGAGATCGGCAGGCGATTGAGGTTGGCCAGGCTGGAATAGCCGGTGCCGAAATCATCGAGCGCGACCTTGATGCCGGCATCAGTCAGGCCCTGCACGATGCGGCAGACCCGGTCGAAATCGGTGATCATGGTGCTCTCGGTGATCTCGATCTCCATCAGCCGCTCCGGCAACTGGAACTGCTGATAGGCCGCCAGATGCTCGTCGAGCAGATCGCCCAGGAATTCGCGCGGCGAGACATTGACCGCGATCGGCACCGGGTCCAGGCCGGCATCGATCCAGTCGCGCTGCTGGCGGCCGACCGCTTCGAACACCCAGCGGGTCAGGGGACCGATCAGCCCGCATTCCTCGGCCAGATTGATGAAGGTCACCGGCGGCAGCATGCCGCGTTCCGGATGATTCCAGCGCACCAGCGCCTCGAACCCGACCAGGCGATAGTCGGGCAGCGAGACCTTGGGCTGGAAATGCAGCAGCAGCTCGCCGGCCGGAATGGCGCGGCGCAGGTCGGTCTCCAGATCGAACCGGTTCTTGGCATGGCCGTGCAGGTCGTGGTCGAAGAAGGCGAAATGATTGCCGCCCAATTGCTTGGCCGTCTGCAGCGCGGCCTCGGCGGCGCGCATCAGCTCAGCCGGGTCCTGGCCATCGTCCGGATAGATCGAGATGCCGATCGACGCGCTCAGCTCGTGCGGCACGTCGTTCAGGCTGAACGGCGTGCGGCACAGCTCGAGCAGGCGGGCGGCGGCGCGATAGGCGTTCTCGGTGCTGAGGCCGGCCTCGCCGATCATGACGAAGCGGTTGCCCGACAGATGGCCCGCGATCTCATGGCCGTGGCGGATCAGGCCGATGCGCCGTCCGATCTCGCCCAGCAGCGCGTCGCCGGCGCCATGGCCCTGGGTCTCGTTGATGGTTTGGAACCGGTCGACGCCGAAGGTCAGCACCGGCAGCTTGCGTCCGTCGTCGCGGGCATTGTCGATCGCCGCCCCGATCAGGCTTTCCAGCAGCGCGCGATTGGGCAGGCCGGTTATCTTGTCGTGGGTGACCATGCGGGCGAGTTCGCTCTCGTGCCGCTTCGCCTCGGTGATGTCGAGGCTGAGGCCGATGGTACCGCGGAACGTGCCGTCCTTATGGAACAAAGGCTGGCCGCGTACCTGCATCCAGCGATATTCGCCATCATGCCGCCGGTTGCGGATCTCGGCGAGCAGCGGCGTGCGGTCTTCGCGGTGCAGCTCGAAATTGACTTCGAGCGGGACCAGATCGTCCAGATGGATCGAGTCACGCCAGCCGCGCCCAAGCATCTGCGACAGGCTCATGCCGGTGAAGGCAAGCGTCGCCTGGTTGACATAGATGCAGGACAGGTCCGCGTCGGTCATCCAGACCATCGCCGGGATATGCTCCAGGAGATGCCAAAGAAATTCGCGGTCCAACTCCGGCGACGGCATGAGCGTTCTTTCTACGAGGTGCAGTGACGCCAGGAGTTTATCTTCAAGTCGGCCCGGAAATAAAGCGGGCGATCAGATCCGCTGCCCCAGATAACGCACGACCCGGGCCGGCCCACGATGCTTCGACCCTTCGGCCAACATCACAATCCCCTCCAACAGCTCGCGTCTGCAGGCCGGCGAAATCCTCGGCCAAGGCCGCGGCATCATACAGCAGCGGTGGTCGGTCACGATTTCAGATCGGCGGTCGTGAGCTCGACCTGGCCGTCGGGCGCCAGGCGGCGCTCGCGGATGCAGCGCTCGGCCGCCTGCTCGAACCGGGCGCGCTCCAGGTGGAACGCCTCGACGCACAACTCCGGCGTCGGGCGCATCGGCAGCAGCTTCTGGAATACGGTGCGCGGCACGCGGACCACGCCCTTATACTCGCCGATTTCGACCGAGAAGGTCACCGCGCGCAGGGTCTCATCCCATTCGGCATCGTCGGGGAAGGTGAAGATCGGCATGGCGATGAAAATGCCGCCGGGCCGGGGTCGATGTCCAGTGCGTCAGTGAAGCGCCATCAGCGCCAGGAACGCGATGAACACGGCAGCCCCTGCGACCAGGCCGATGACATCGAACAATTCGCGAAACCGCTTCATGGGACCCTCCCGGGCAACCGCGGAACAGGCAACGATATCACGCCTGTTTCAGCCCGCTGGGAAGCCGGATTCGTCGCTGCGCTGCGGTATCGCTCTAGGGTCCGGCGCTCAGCTTTTGCGCCAGTGCCAGGGTCGCGTCAGTAGCCAGACCGCCATAGCGTGCGTCGTACGCGCTCGGCCGAGCCTTGTGGCGGCGCCTCGCCCGGCCCCCGCCGGTCTTGCCAGCGTCAGCAGGGCCGGCAGAAGGCAGCGGGTGCGCCCTGGCCGCAACATCGTTCCCTACAGCATCGTCTCCAGCACGCGGTCCGGCGGGCGGTGGCCGTCGGTGAAGGTCTTGATGTTGATGATGACCTTCTCGCCCATGTCGATGCGGCCCTCGATCGTGGCCGAGCCCATGTGCGGCAGCAGCACGACGTTCGGCAGTTTCAGCAGCTTCGGATTGACCGCCGGCTCATGCTCGAACACGTCGAGGGCGGCGCCGCCCAACTCGTCGGCGGCCAGCATGCGCGTGAGCGCGTTCTCGTCGATCACCTCGCCGCGCGCGGTATTGACGATATAGGCATGGCGCTGGATCAGCTTCAGGCGCCGGGCCGACAGCAGATGGTATGTCGCGGGCGTGTGCGGGCAATTGATCGAGATGATGTCCATGCGGGCCAGCATCTGATCCAGGCTCTCCCAATAGGTCGCCTCCAACTGGGCCTCGATCTCGGGCAGCACGCGGCGGCGGTTGTGGTAATGGATCGACAGGCCGAAACCCTTGGCGCGCCGCGCCAGCGCCGTACCGATACGGCCCATGCCGACGATGCCCAGGCGCTTGCCCCAGATGCGCTGGCCCAGCATGTGGGTCGGACCCCAGCCGGTCCATTTCGCCGACCGCAGCAGCCGCTCGCCTTCGCTCAGGCGCCGGGCGACGGCCAGGATCAGCGCCATGGTCATGTCGGCGGTATCCTCGGTCAGCACCCCCGGCGTGTTGGTGACCATGATGCCGCGCTGGCGTGCGGTCGCGATGTCGATATGGTCGACGCCGGTGCCGAACGACGCGATCAGCTTCAATTGCGGGCCGGCCTGGGACAGTACGGCCAGATCGATCCGGTCGGTCACCGTCGGCACCAGCACCTCGGCGGTCTTGACCGCCTCGATCAGTTCGGCCTGGGTCCGGGGCGTGTCGTCGAGATTCAGCCGCGCGTCGAACAGCTCCATCATCCGCGTTTCGATCGGCTCCGGCAGCTTGCGCGTGACGGTGACGATGGTTCGTTTCTTCTGCATGGCTTTTCCCGTCCTGACGACGCCCGTCCCACAGGCCTAGCAGCGGGGATCGGGCTTTGTCCAGGCCTGCGGCACGACCCCGCCCGTGACATGCGCGCGCTTGACCCGGGCGGTCCCTGCGCTTAACAAGAATCGCTGGTGGGGGACTGGGAAATTACGCTAATTCGGCAGAGCCTGCGGGGCTCCTTCGCATCATGGACGACGGCGCTGATCGTCATGGGCCTGCTCGTGTCCGGCGGCGCCTTCGCGGCCGACAAGATCCCGCGCCCCAAGGTCAAGCCACCGGTGCCGCCGATCACGGAACAGGCGCCGGCCGATGATGCCGCAACGGTGCCGCCGGCTGCCGCCGGCGAGAAGCCGGCACCCAAACAAACCGTGAAATCATCGCACGAAACCACGCTGCCCTTGCCGCGCTTCGCCGCCATGCGCAAGGGCGAGGCCTATGTGCGCGTCGGCCCCGGCACGCGCTTCCCGATCGATTGGGTCTTCACCCGCAAGGACATGCCGGTCGAGATCCTGGCCGAGAACGACGTCTGGCGGCAGATCCGCGATTGGGAGGGGACGATCGGCTGGGTGCAATCGTCGCAACTGACCGGCCGGCGCATGGTTATCGTCAAGGGCGAGGTCGGCACGCTGCGCAGCGACCCGTCGCCCACATCCGACCCGGTCGCCCATATCGAGCCGGGCGTGATCGGCCGGCTGATGGAATGTCCCCTGCCCGGCGACTGGTGCCGGGTCGAGGTCAATGATCTCAAAGGCTGGATCCATCGCGGCGAGGTGTTCGGCGTCTATCCGACCGAGCCGTTTCCGGCGCCGTGACGCACGGCGAGTATGACGACGCCGCGCTGTACGACGCCGAGAATGGCTGGGGCCCGGACGATGATTTCTACCGTACGCTCGGCCGGAAGGTCGGCGGACCGATCCTCGATCTGGCCTGCGGCACGGGCCGGCTCGCCCGCGTCCTGGCGGCCGACGGGCATCGGGTCGTCGGGCTCGACATCGCGCCGGCGATGGTCGCCCGCGCAAGGCTGCTCGATCCGGACAGTACGGTCGACTGGCAAGTCGGCGATGCCGCCGCATTCGAGCTGGGGCGGCGCTTCCGCCTGATCGTGATGACGGCGCATGCGTTCCAGCATCTGATCGGCGCCGCGGCGCAGGACGCGCTGTTCGCGTGCGTCGGTCGGCATCTGGCGCCAGACGGGATCTTCGCGTTCGAGACGCGCAATCCGGGGCGGCAGGATTATGCCGGCGACGCGGCGTTCACGTTCTGGCAGCGCTTCGCCGATCCCGTACGGGGCGTGGTCGAGGTCTGGGTGGCGTCGGATTTCGATGCGGCGACGCAGGTCGATCACGTCACCTTGGTGCGCCGCTTCGCCGATGGCGAAGAACGCCGCTCCGAGGCTTTCCTGCAATTCACCGACGCGGCCACGCTCGACGCGCGGCTGGCGGCGGCCGGGCTCGGATGCGCGCAACGCTATGGCGATTTCGGCGGAGAAGAATTCGGGAACGATAGTCCGGAGATCGTGACGCTGGCGCGACCCTCCCGCATTTCGCGGGGGAGGGCGATCAGGCTCGCGTCGGTCCGATCCGGATAATCACATCGACGCGGCTGATGCTCGTCCCTTCCGGCGGGGTCGGCAGGCTGGCCAGGCTGACGCTGTCGGCGGGAATGTCGAGCAGGCGGCCGGTGCCCTCGACATAGAAGTGATGATGGTCGTCCATGTTCGTATCGAAATACGACCGACCCGGCTCGATCACCACTTCGCGCAGCAATCCGGCTTCGGTGAACTGGTGCAGCGTGTTGTAGATCGTCGCCAGGGAAACCTTGATCGCGTTCGTGCCGGCTTCGCCCTGGAGTTGCTCGGCCGTGACGTGACGATGCCCACGATCGAACAGCAGGGCGGCGAGCGCCAGACGCTGGCGCGTCGGGCGCAGTCCCGCCCGCTTCAGGCGCTCCGGCACGGCACTATGGACGTCGATCATGGTCATACGACCAATATGGTCATGATTTTGTCGCAAGGGAAGGGTTCCGGCCACGCGCGCCGCGCGGGCGCGCATCAGGCGCCGGTCTGCAGCCGCTCGATCAGCTCGCCGACCGTCGGGACATTGCCGTTTGCATAGAACGGATCGCTACCGAAACGATAGGCGTTGTGACCGGCGAACATCAGATTGTTGTCGATCTCGTCGGAATGGCTGATGCCCTGCAGCGTCTTCTGGATGCAGAACGAGCGCGGATCGGCCTTCTTGCCGGTCGTGCCACTCTCGCCCTGGGACCAATTGGAGAAGCCGCAGGCCGAGAGGCAGCCCATGCAATCGATCTGGTCGATGCGGATCTGCTCGGCCGAGGCCGGCGTGACGAACACCAGGGTCGAATCCGGCGTGCGCATGGTCTCGGTATAGCCTTCCGCGACCCAGCCTTCGGCACGGTCCTTGTCATGGGCCGCCAGATAGACCGTGCGGGCGCGCGGGCCGACGGCGAAGGCGACGCTATGCTCACCGACCGGCTCGACCGTATAGGCGACCTGGCGCTCCGAGCGATGCGTGAGGTCAAGCAGGAAGTCGTTGGTCACGCCCGAGGAATAGAAGCCGGTCGGGCTGAAGTGGTTCAGATAGACGTCGCCCGGCTTCAGAGTCAGCAGCCGCTTCTTCCAGGCGTCGGAGATCGGGCTTTCCCGTGTCAGCAGCGGGCGGGTGCCGAACTGGAACGCCATCGGCCCCAGCTCCGGACTGTCGATCCAGTCTTCCCACTCGTCCAGGCGCCAGACGCCGCCGGCCATGAAGATCGGGGTCTGGTCCAGGCCGAACTCGCGCATCTGCTCACGCAGCTCACGCACGCGCGGGAAGGGCGCTTCCGGCCGTTCGGGATCCTCGGAATTCGACAGGCCGTTATGGCCACCGGCCAGCCAGGGGTCTTCGTAGACCACGCCGCCGAGCAGGCCGGAAAACTTGTGATAGGCGCGCTTCCACAGCGCGCGGAACGCGCGGGCGGACGACACGATCGGATAATAATAGACGCCGTATTCGGCGCAGATCTCGGCGATCTTGTAGGGCATGCCCGCCCCGCAGGTGACACCATGGATCAGGCCCTTGGCGCCTTCGAGCACGCCATGCAGGATACGCTCGGCCGCGGCCATCTCCCACAGCACGTTCATGTGGATCCGGCCCTGGCCGTTCGACACTTCATGCGCGATCTTGGCCTGCTCGATGCCGCCGCGGATCGAATAGGCGACCAGTTCTTCATGGCGCTCGCGCCGGGTCTTGCCGTAGTAGACCTGCGGGATCTTCTGGCCGTTCTCGTCGAAGCTGTCGGCATTGACGCCCGAGAAGGTGCCGACGCCGCCGGCGGCCGCCCAGGCGCCGGAGCTCTCGCCATTCGACACGGAGATGCCTTTGCCGCCTTCGACCAGCGGCAATACCTCACGTCCCGAAATAACCAGCGGTTTCAACGCCTTCACTGCTACCACTCCTAGTCCCGAGCGCCGGAGTCCGAGGTTCCGCGCGCAACCCAATGTATCGATCTCAAAGCACGTTATATGGGCTTCGTTTGAAAAAAGCTAATCCCCCGCCCATTCTGCGGACCCGCGTCAAACGAGCGGCAGGATCTGATCCGGCATGTCGCTGAACACGCCGGAAACACCCCAGCCGAACAGTTCCTGCGCCCGGCCTGCATGATTGACCGTATAGCAGAAAAGCGGGTAGCCGGCTGCGCGGATTTCCTTGGCGCGGGCTGGGGACAACGCGGTATGGCCGCAATGCAGCGTCGTGGCCTCGATCGCCTCGACCAGGCTGCGCCATTCGTCGGTGACGTTTTCCAGCAGCAGGCCGCGCGCGATCTCCGGGGCGACCTGCTGCGCCACTTCGAGCGAGCGATAGTCGAAGCTCGACACCAGCGGTGGCGGCAGATGGCCGGGCCAGGTCGCGCGCAGCAATTCCAGGGTGGCGGTCGCGGTCGCGTCCTCGGCGCCGGGCGACGGCTTCAGCTCGACATTGGCGCCCAGGTTCAGCTCCCCCAGCAGGTCGATGACCTCCTCCAGCGTCGGCACGGTCTCGCCGGCGAAGCTCGGATCAAACCAGGCGCCGGCATCGTAGGATGAGAGTTCTTCGAGCAGCATCTGACCGACCTCGCCCTGTCCGTCGGTCGTGCGGTCGATCAGATCGTCATGGATCACCACGCAGCGGCCGTCGATGGTCAGATGCACGTCGAACTCGACCCAACCGACGCCCAGCGCCTTGGCGGCGCGGAATCCGGCGAGCGTGTTTTCCGGGGCGTGGCTGGCGGCGCCGCGATGGCCGACCACTTTCGGCATCAGGAGTTGGGGGTGTCGCATCGGACCCTGCTCTAAAGAAGAAAGAGCGGCCGCGTTGCTGCGGCCGCCCTTCCGGTAACGGAAGAAAGGTTCGGCCGGTTATTCGCCGGCCGGCGCCTCTTTGGTCAGGTCGGCGCCAGTTTCCTGGTCGACCTGCTTCATGCTCAGCTTGACCTTGCCACGATCGTCGAAGCCCAGGACCTTGACCTTGACCGCGTCGCCGACGTTGCAGATGTCCGTCACCTTGCCGACGCGCGAGGCGGCCAGCTCGGAGATATGGACCAGGCCGTCGCGCGAACCCAGGAAGTTCACGAAGGCACCGAAGTCGACGGTCTTCACGACCTTGCCGTTGTAGACCACGCCCAGCTCCGGCTCGGCCACGATGCCGCGGATCCAGTCGATCGCAGCCTGTGAGGCGG